>Ga0255776_10001928_pt1 | contig 23500 bp, 19 predicted proteins | sample 071ome_19_FD_179974 | JGI IMG/M metagenome (GOLD analysis project Ga0255776, IMG submission 179974) | Coastal salt marsh microbial communities from the Groves Creek Marsh, Skidaway Island, Georgia - 071413AT metaG (version 2) | ecosystem: Environmental > Aquatic > Marine > Intertidal zone >... | reverse complement strand
TCCACAAAACCAGGCCGCAAGTTCCTGGAACCGATTCAGAGGCCCCAATGGCAACGGCATTGCTGAAACATCCGTCAAGCTAAGCCAGCTCACCCTTAAAGATACCGTTTGGAAGATCGATCTGCCCGGCGAAGGACACTCTTCTCCCATCCTGTGGGAAGATACCATCTTCCTGACCAGCATGAACAAAGACACTGGCGCATTCCACATCCTTGCGATCAATGCTGCCAACGGCAACATCCTCTGGACGCGGGATGTCGACTACGAAACCTTCAAGAAACACGATTTCAACAGCTTCGCCTCCCCCAGTGTGACAGTGGACGCCGACCGGGTATACGTTCTCTGGGCCACACCCGGTCATTTCTACGCCGCAGCTCTGGATCACGCTGGCGAATGGTTGTGGAAAGAAGATCTCGGCCCCTTTAAAAGCCAGCACGGCGTCGGCGTCTCTCCCATGCTTTACAAAAACAAACTGATCGTCGCCAACGACCAAATGGGAGCAAGCTCTCTCATCGCTCTGGATAAAACAAGCGGCAGCCGGGTCTGGAAAGCCGACCGCAAAAGTGGCAAAGCAGCCTATTCCACCCCCTGTATCTACACCGATGCATCCGGCCGTGACCAATTGATCTGCAACAGTGAAGCAGAAGGCATCAGCGCTCTGAATCCGGACACAGGATCCGTCCTTTGGTCCTATGGCAAGGCATTTGACAAACGAAGCTGCAGCTCGCCCATCGTGGCGGGAGGCAAAATCTTTGGTTCCTGCGGCAGTGGTGGAGGCGGCAATTTCGTGGTCGCCATCGAACCGCCGTCCGACACGACATCCTCCGAACCCAAACTGGCTTACGAGTTGCGCCGACAAGCCAACTACGTGCCCACCCCCATCGCAGTGGGAGATCTGGCTTTCTTTTGGAGTGACACCGGATTCGTCTCCTGCGTCGATCCAGCATCCGGCGAAGTGCATTACCAAAACCGCGTCCGCAGCCGCTACTTCGGATCACCCGTAGCGGTCGGCAACGAGATTGCCTGCCTTTCAACGACAGGTGAACTCGTCGTGATCTCCGCCAGCACGGAATTCAAGATTCTCAACAAAGTTGAACTCGACGCCACCACCCACACCACACCCGCCTTCGATCAGGAGGCGATGTACGTGAGAACGATTTCCCAATTGTATAAATTCAAAAACTGATTTCACTTCCATCGGAATCCCGAACATGACTCCGCCCCATACACCCACATGGCAACGAGCCCTGTTCGAAGCGCCGCTGTTGGATGTGCATGAACACCACATCCCATCGGTCTATCTTTCCGATCAGGTCAATCTACTGACACTGTTTCAACAAAGCTACGCAGGCTGGACCATTGAACGTCCCTACCCGCTCCCCTCGGAAAACAAGGAGGAGCCTCCCATGGAGTCTAAGTTGCCTCCGGTGGACTGGAGCACATTAACTCCTTATCTGGAAGAAAGAGGATCGAATCATTTTGTCCGCAACCTTGTGTCCGGAATTCTTCATGTGCATGGCGATCCCGATTGGACGGAAATTGACCGCGACAACTGGGAAGCGCTCAATAACCGAATCCTCAAAAGCCGCAGACAATCCGGTTTTCAATCAAACACACTGAAAAAAGCAGGCGTCGATCGCATCATTACCGACGACTACACCAACCCCCTGCTCCTCGCGAAAGACACGTTGGGCGAATCATACCAATCGGTCATGCGCATCAATGCCTTCGCGCTGGGATGGCATCCGGACTCCCGAGATCACAACGGCAACTCGGCGGCAAAACTGTTGAAACAAGCAGGCCTGGAACCCGACACTTTCGAGGAATACATCGAAGCCCTGACACTGCTGGCACGACAAATGGAATCACGGGGCCAAGTCGCCTTCAAAAACGCGCTGGCATACGATCGAAGCATTTCATTTGATCCACCCAATGCACAACTTGCCAAACAAGCCTGGAGAAAAACCAATCCAAATGAAGCGGAACGCCTGGCGTTCGGAGATTACGTGGTGGATCACATCTGCAAACTGGCTGCCGAAATGGACATCCCGGTGCAAACACACCTGGGCACCGGGATCATACGGGCCTCCCATCCCATGAACATCGCCGGACTCATCGAGCGCCATCCCCGAACCCGTTTCCTGCTCATGCATCTGGCCTATCCCTGGAGCCGGGATTTATTAGGACTCGCCTTTGTCTATCGGAACATCTGGATCGATCTCACCTGGTCCTGGTTACTCAGTCCGACACACTTCAAGTCCGCCTTCCACGAAGCCATAGAAATCCTGCCCGACGAAAGCCGCATGATGCTGGGCGGCGACAACTGGCATGTGGAAGAAACCTGCGGAACCCTCCGAACCTTCCGCCAGTTGATGATCGAAACATTCGAGGAAAAGATTTCATCCGGATACTTCACAGAAAAAGAATGCCTTCGCCTTGGTAAACGCATCCTCTATTCAAACGCCCGGCAGTTCTTTCATCTGGATTGATTTTTTAACCGCAGATTTCGCAGATTATCGCAGAAAAGAAAAAAGATCGTATCCTTAAGATAGTATGTCATTCGATTTCAACAGAAAGACAACCTCAAGTAGAAAAAGTACACTCGTTCAAAATAAAAAATCTGCGGTTAAACAAATCAATGAACAACAGCATACTGCTTCAAATACTTGAAAGCCACTTCCCAATCACGATGCATCGGCGCCTTGAGGCAAATCTCCTCCCCGGTATCCGGATCAGGGAACTGAAGTTGTTCAAGGTGAATCGCAGCACGATCCAGAAGCGGTTTCTCCGGACGATCCTTTTTGAACCGATAATTGCGTTTGAGTTCCGAAAGCATCAACACATCCCCGCCATAAGAAGCATCGGCCACAACAGGGTGTTTGCGGCAAGCCAAATGCGCCCTCACCTGATGATGACGCTCGGTCACCGGTTTGCATTGCAGCAGCGTATAAGCCTTTAAACGTTCGATCGTCTCACACTGTGTGACAGATTTCTTCCCTGTTTTATCAGCCTTCATCAGCCACTGCTGAAACGGCCGCGGCGCCAGCTTCAAATCAATCTCAAACACATCCTCCTCGGGACACCCATGAATCAAGGCTTGATAGATGCGGTTCGGTTGTTCGGAATGAAAAACATTCTTCAACTTCTCCGCGGCAACTTCGTTTTTCGCCCAAAGACAGGCCCCTGTGGTCTCAAAATCCAAGGTGTTTACCGGAGCTAACCACGTAATCCCCCGCTCCTTGATCCAACCAGCTTCACGAGTCAGGTCATTCTCCACGATTCCGGTCATATGAGGACGATCCTGATGGTAATGATCATACTCCGTTCCCAGATGGGTATGCTTATTAAAACAAATCCAACTCGAAGACTCGGCGATCACCTCCGTCTTCCAGGACTGCTCATGCGCATGCGATGTCAAATGAATGTAAGTTTTATCTTTGTCCGCCATTCCGAAACCAAGCTTGCCTGTGCCACCCCCCGGAAGCAAGTCTTGGCTCATTCATGCCAAGCACAAACTGAATGGAGGTAACGCATGGAAGTCCCTTCAGCCCAGTGTTTGCTTGATAGCCCCCAATGGCAAGATATCCCCGGTAAAGGAGCTGATATTTATTTATGAGATGGCTTCTAGAGACAAAGTTTTTTGAAGGGAATCATAGGGCGTTGAATGGTGTTGGCTTCCCGAAACGGGGGGTGGATGGTTGTCAGGAATGCAGTGAGGGGGCGTTACGGGAGGTCCCGAAGCAACGTGCGCGGGTGCGTGGTTTACCTGGTGTCTCTCCTCAATCAAATTCTTTGCGTCCTTGTCGGTCTTTGCGACTTGGCGAGATAGGATGGGTGAGGAAAACAGATCCACTACGAGCAATCCATTTCAGTGATATTTTGGTCGATATGGTAAGGTCTTGTCGTTTTTAACGGCAGTTTTTTTAGAGCGGACAAAAAAGCATCGGAGGGCATTTTTTGTTACAGTTTTATCGAATTTCCGCCACTTTGATATAATTTCTCACAGTTTTAGGCTTGTTTTATCGAAAATGCGTCAATTGTTATTAATTTCCGACTTTCAATTACTTGTTTTATCTGCTGTATTTCTGCATGTTACATAATATTCATGTTGACCTATCGAAACTTGTTTGTAGGGTTTCAGCCAAATTGAATGACTATCCTATGACATCCATGACATCCAGTCTCCGAGGCTTTCTCATCACTTTGAAAATGGCAGGTAGGCAGAAAACATTAAGCTACCTACTCATGATAACAGGACTCTCAAGTGTTGTGTTTCGCACTTCAGCAGCCGTCGTATATACCGAAGATTTCTCGGTCGATTCACCAGCAAATATGAATACGATTGGCTGGAATGCCTGGCTCTCGAATGATACGGAAGGAGTAGATGATCTTACATCCCACACCATCAATTCGGGCACTTCCTATGAGCCGGTCGGAGTCACGCAGAATGGTTACGGCTTTGTAAAAACGGACGTAAATGCAGGTTATACCATCACAGATGGACCAGGTATGATATTCACATCAGAACCCTCTGCCTCACTTCAGACCACTGATATAGCCAGTTTGTCAAAACTCTCCATCAGCATCAATGCCGATGGGAGCCCTTCGGATCAAGCCTTGGGGAGGTTCGTGATTCAAATTGACAACCAATGGTACGCATCCTCCGCCTCGGCCACCAGCACGACAAATGAAGGCGCTTCAGGTACCTGGAACACCTTTGAACTTACGAGTGATTTTACAAGCGGAAGCAACTGGCATCTGATGACAGCCACAACCGGGTCTTCGGGTGTCATTTCCGTAGGCGAACAAGCCACCGGAACACTCTCAGGCAGTATTTCGAATTTCGGATTCTATATGGAACTGGGAAATAGTGGTGATCACTTCCGAGTTGACAATTACAGCGTCACCGTCGTCCCTGAACCATCTTCGGTCGGAATAACGTCCATCGCGTTAACAGGTCTATTCTACTTTTTCAGGCACCGCAAAAATGCGTGATTTCGCCGCATCGCAGCCGGGGATCAGGACTTTCTTTGACGTCTTCTCTTCGGAAGCGTAGGATCCGCGAAACATGAATCCCACCGCCCCAGATAAACCCCAATCAAGCAAAACAATCCGGCAGGATATCCTGGTGATCGGGGGTGGAGCAGCGGGCTTTTTTGGTGCCATCACCGCTGCCGAGTCGGACCCCGCGCTCAAAGTGACCATTCTGGAAAAGGGTCCGGAAGTGTTGTCAAAGGTTCGGATCTCGGGTGGTGGTCGGTGCAATGTCACACACGCCTGTTTCGATCCCGCCGAGTTGGTTAAACACTACCCTAGAGGCCACAGGGAATTGCTTGGACCATTTCATCGATGGCAGCCGTCGGATACAGTGACGTGGTTTGAATCCAGAGGGGTTCCCTTAAAGGCCGAAGCCGACGGAAGGATGTTTCCCATTTCTGATCAATCTTCCAGCATTGTTGAATGTCTTCTCAATGAAGCCGGATCCGCGGGTGTTTCCATCAGGAGGTATCAAGCTGTCTACCAAATCAAGCAAAGTGAATCCGAAGGCTTTGAAGTCATCACTCAAGATGGACATACTTACTGCGTCAGAAAGATTCTCTGGGCTACGGGCGGGGTCAAACCGGGTCCGGCGATGGACTTGTTATCGCAGTGGGGCCATCACATGGTCGATCCCATACCATCGTTATTCACATTTCAAATCAAGCATCCATTGATCGAAGGATTGCAGGGGTTAAGTGTGGATCAAGTGGAGGCTTTGTTGTGTGGGACCCGGATCAGATGTCGAGGTCCCTTGCTGGTGACGCATTGGGGGTTGAGCGGACCGGCCATCCTGCGGCTCTCTGCCTGGGGCGCACGGGAAATTCACCAGAGTCCGAAGTCTTTCGACTGTGATATTGATTGGATTCCGAATGTAACGGATGCGGGTTTCGGTTTGGAATCCATGATGAAACAACATCCCAACAAACAACTTCACACCCTCTCACCCTTCGACCTGCCAAAAAGGTTGTGGCAACGAATGCTGGATGTTTTGGGATTCCAGCAGGGAAAAACATGGCGCCAGCTCAACAACAAACACGTCGGGTTGTTGGCCGGATCACTCAAAAAGACAACCTTTCAAGTCTCAGGCAAAAGCCGAAACAAGGAGGAATTTGTCACATGCGGTGGAGTTGATCTGAAGGAGGTTCAGTTCAAAACCATGGAAAGCAAAAAAGTGCCCGGGCTTCATTTTGCAGGTGAGGTTCTGGACATTGATGCCGAGACGGGTGGTTTTAATTTTCAAGCCGCCTGGACCACCGGATACCTGGCCGGAAAAGCCATGGCTGAATCAGCCTGGTAGAATCCCGCGCCTGCGTGGATCCCCGGCGCGTCACCTCGAGGTTTTCATAAGCTCGGTTGCTCGTCGTTTCGGGAAGCCTGTGGTGTTCGTTCGCCCCACATCCGCATAGCTGGCGCTAGCGGGCGGACCGGGACGGTCCGATCTACCTGCAGCCTGCTCCGGGTAGATCGGACCGTCCCCGGCGCGTCACCTTGTGGTCTTCATAAGCTCGGTTGCTCGTCGTTTTGGGAAGCCTGCGGTGTTCGATCACCCCACATCCGCATAGCTGGCGCTAGCGGGCGGACCGGGACGGTCCGATCTACCTGTGGTTGTCACGGCTTCAGGAAATGTTTGAAGAAGGCCGTCAACTGGTCGTTGGATTCCGGCGTTGGACCGTGTCCGTCACGCAAGGTCATGAATACACGATTTTCTTTGCCAAGCATTTGGTTGATTTGCACGAGGTGATGCAACCCGTGCCAACGTTCGACTTTATCTTCACTTCCACCGGATACCAAAAACGGACGGGGAGCAATCAAAGCATGGATCTCATGCAGATCCATTCCGCGTTCGATCATGGTTTTGTAAGCTCCGGTGCGTGGGTTGTCATTTGTAGGGAGTCCTGCTTTGGGGCGTCGCACATTGGGATCGAGCCCAAGGTACCAGGGTTCCCAATAGTTCACGTTCGGTCGTGTTTCATCGAACATGATGCCGGGATCACTGACGGCCACGGCTGTAAATCGATCCCAGAGCGCCGCCGCAAACATGGCCCATTTGCCGCCGTAACTGTGCCCGGTCACGCCGATGCGTTCCGGATCCAGCTTCGGATGCCTGGCCATGGCGTGCCAGGCATTGGCGGCGACGTAAGCGTGGAAGGAGAGTGGTTGGCAGGTTGCGTTGCCGATGTCCGGTTTCCAGGCGTTTCCTCCGGGGGTGCCGATGTTTAAGGTAGCGATGCCTTCACGGACGAGCAGCCGGCCAAAATCACGCCCGGGCTTGTCGGCCTTGAGTCCGATGCTGGTTTCTGGATCATAAAACACCACCAGCACGGATGGAAACGGTCCATCGCCTTCCGGCAGCAGCAACCACCCGGCGGCTTTTTGGTTCGGAGCAATGTCGAGATGGATACGTTGTTCGAGATAAGCATCCTTAACCCGCACCTCGCCCAGTTCCAGGGATCCCTCGCTGAGCAACGGTGGCCATGGGCCCATCAACTGCATCCAGTTGTCGCGAATTTCTTTCCGACGTTTGGACCATCCTTGTCTATCTGAGACATGCGTGCCGTCTTCCAACAAAAGCGGACTGGCGTATCGCGAATCCTCCCATTGAAAGGACTCGGGAGGATTCGCGAAATCTTTCAACTCGCCAGGAACATCCGCGGCGACCACGCCTAGAAGCCCCACGCAGACAAAGACGACTAAGCGAAAGAAAAACAAAATGGATTGGAAACGCATCATTTCTCTTTCAATGGATCATGCATGATCTGCTGATCGAGTCGCTTAAATCGGCAACGCCGAACCGAGACCTTCAAACTAAGCCATAATCATTCAATTGGGAATCCGCACCACCGCAGACGCGGCTAAGACGACAGCAGGGCGGAAGAATCTCCGTCCAAATACAGTGTCGCCTGTGGTTCACGTCTCAGAGCAGAAGCCGGACAGGCCGTACCGATCTCACCCTCCAACGCGGCTTGGATGGCCTTGGCCTTGCGGGTTTCCGGACTGAGGCAAATCATTTTTTGAGCCGAGCAGAGCGCGGGGATCGTCAAAGTAAAGGCATAAGGTGGCACAGCTTCGAGACTCGGAAAATGTCCCTCGTTGACTTGTTGCATTTTGCAGGCGTCATCCAACTTGACGAGTTTTACGTAGTGTGGATCATCCAGGTCGGCCACGGGCGGATCATTGAATGCAATGTGCCCGTTTTCGCCAACACCCAGACAACACAAGTCAACAGGAGCTTCTTTGAGTAACCGTGAGTACCGATCGCACTCGTCCAACGGCAGCGGAGCATTGCCGTCCAGATAATGAAAGTGCTGAGGATTCACCAGGCTTTCCACCCGCTCTTTCATGTAGAGCCGGAAGCTCGCTTTGTGAGTGGCCGAAATACCCAGATATTCATCCATATGGAACAAGGTGACCTTCGACCAGTCGACTCCGCCCAGGTCGATCAGGGTCTTCAGGAACTGGATCTGGGAGTTGCCGGTTGCGAGGATCGCCCGTGCAGTTCCATTGGATTCGATGCGTTCGATCAGATAGGCACGCACGGTGTGCGCGGCATTGAGAGCCATTTCCGGCTGAGACGCAAATACTTCGACGTTTAACTCGTCCTTCTTGAAACAACGCGTGGGTTGTGGAACACTTGATTGCATGCTGTCCGTTTGTTGATTTTTATCACCAAATAGGAAAGGAGAAGGCTAGGAAAAAGAATGACGCCGAGCAAGACATTAACGAATTGGAAGTCCTTTCTGCTACATGGGCTCTGCTTGCTCCTTTTCCATACGACCTTTTCCTTGTCGGCCGTCATCTTCGCCAAAACGGGAGATCCCGGACACAACACCACCCCTCCATTCAACCCAAGCGAAGCAAAGGCCTGGCATCTACAGGGAACCTGGAAGACCTGTCAGGGTACCCCCATCGCACCGCAGTGGTTTGTCACCGCCAAGCACATTGGCGGATTTGTCGGCGAAGTGTTCACCTTTCAGGGTAAGTCCTACACAGCAGTAGCACGCGTATTGGATCCGGAAACCGACCTCGCCCTGTGGGGGGTCGCGGAGGTGTTTCCGGAATTCGCAGAGATTTATCAACGTAAGGACGAAATAGGCAAACGACTGCTTGTGTTCGGGCGGGGCGAACAACGCGGCGAACCCGTCCTGCTCGGATCGGAAGTGCGTGGCTGGCGTCAGGGTCAAGGTGGAGGATTCATGCGTTGGGGCGAAAACATCGTGGACCAAATCGCGGGAGTTGAAGATACGGAACCCAGAAAACTCGGTGAACTCATTGGAGCAACATTCGACCGCAACGGACTCCCCAGCGAAGCAGGATTGGCCTCGTGCGATTCCGGAGGAGGGATGTTTTTGAGGCAGGGCAATGTATGGAAATTGGCAGCCGTGACCTTTGGAGCCGGTGGGCAGTTCAAAAAAACGGAAGACGATGAACCATTCTTTGCAAACATGTTGGATGTGGGAGGGTTCTTCGTGCAAAAAAGCGAGGATAGCCAACAGGAAGAGTTTTATGAGTTCTTTGAAGATCAGGATGAGGATATCCCAACGAACATCTGGGGCACCCGCCTTTCCTACCGACTTGACTGGATCCATGAAACGATTGATGCCTTGCCCGATCCGGTAAAATCTATCCAACTGGAAACCTCGGAGAGCATCAACGGACCTTACTTGGAATCCAGCGACTGGACACTGACACACGACCCCTTGGCCATCAAAGTCTCCAGACCAACAACCGCACGGTATTATCGTATCAGGGCATCCGTTTCCATGAATCTGCTTCCACCCAAATTGTTTACCGATGGTCTATTGATTCCGTTTACCGGAAAACCCACTGCGAATCCCAACAACTAACGTGTAATCTTTGACAAGATGCGCGCATGCGATCACTTTTCTGTAACACATAATAATCCGCTAAATCCATGAAAGCACTTCGACATCACATTCTCCCGTGGATGGTTTTGTGTGGCTGGCTGGCTCCGCAAGGAGTCGGTTTCGCCGCTGAGAAACCGCTCTCATTCAGCGCCGACATTCGTCCGTTGATTTCCAAATACTGCGTCAGTTGCCACGGACCCGACAAAGCACAACGCGAAGCCGATCTGCGGCTGGACACCCGCGAAGGGGCTTATGCCGATCTGGGTGGATATTCGGCCATCGTGGCGGGGAAACCGGATGAAAGTGAATTCTATCGCCGTTTGATCACCACGGATGAGGACGATCTGATGCCACCGCCCGATGCCAAGAATCCCCTTTCACCCGAGGATCTGGCAACCTTCCGCCGTTGGATTTCCGAAGGTGGCGCCTACGAAGATCACTGGGCCTTTGCGCCTCCGGTTCGTCCGGATGTACCAGATGCAACCGATTCAAATTGGGGGGATAACCCAATCGATGCCTTCATCATGGAAGCGCTCAGGGAACAAGGATTAGAACCCCAACCCGAAGCTTCCCCTGAAACGCTGGTCCGACGCGCCTACCTGACATTGACCGGACTGCCCCCGAGTCCCGGAGAGGTACAAGCCTTCTTGAAGGACAAATCGGATGACGCTTACGAGGCATTGGTGGATCGCTTGCTGAAATCAAAAAAATATGGCGAACACCGCGCCCGGTTCTGGCTGGATGCAGCCCGATACGGCGACACACATGGTCTGCACCTGGACAACGAACGCGCCATCTGGCCTTACCGGGATTGGGTGGTCGAGGCTTTGAATGATAACATGCCGTTCGATCAATTCACCATCGAACAACTCGCCGGCGATCTCCTGCCCGAACCGAGTCTCGATCAACTGGTGGCCACCGGCTTCAACCGCTGCAATGTCACCACAAGCGAAGGCGGCGCCATAGCGGAAGAATTCGCGGTGCGCTACGGCATCGACCGTGTCAGCACTTTAGGCACCGTCTGGATGGGATTGACCACCGGTTGCAGTCAGTGCCACGACCATAAATTTGATCCCATCACCCAGAAAGATTTTTACCAGTTGTTTGCCTTCTACAATAATCTGGATGAAAACGCGATGGACGGAAATGCATTCATCTACCCACCCACCGTCCAACTGAAAACTGACGAAGATCGCGCAAAACTCGCGGCTTATGACCGTCAGATAGAACAACTCGACAAAGCCATCAAAGTATCCCTGGCTGCCGTGGATTACCAGGACCCCGGCAAAGTCAAGGCTTCGTTGGCGCGAAAAGATTTCGTCTGGATCGAGGACGCATTACCCGCAGGAGCGAAAGCTTCCGATGCGGATGGCGGATGGCAATTTGTTTCCGGCACGGGATACCCCGCCTACAGCGGACTCAAATCCCACAGACGCCATGCCGAAGGCTCCCAGCAACATTTCTTCACCGAGGCATCCTCCCCGTTGGTAACGGGTGAAGGGGACACGTTATTTACCTATGTTTACCTCGATGCACTTCGTCCGCCCAAAACCATCATGCTGCAGTTCCACACCAAAGACTGGAATCATCGTGCCTACTGGGGTGAGGATCTGATCGAACACGGCAAGGGAAATGGCGCCGATCATCAATGGATGGGTGAACTACCCCAAACCGGCAGCTGGGTTCGATTGGAAGTACCTATCAAGCAAGTCGGGATAAATCCCGGCGACCGCATCGACGGATGGGCCTTCAGTCAGTATGATGGCACGGTTTATTGGGATCATGCCGGACTGCACACCATGATCCCACAGGGAGACAGAGGATTTGACTCTTTTGAGCTGTGGCTCGAATTCATTGGCTCGACGAAAGGAGCCGCCCTTTCAAAAGATCTTCAGGGGCTGGCTGCCAAAGCTTCGAAAGATCGAACCGAAGCCGAGCTGGAGATTCTTAAGAATCATTTTCTGGAGCATGTCTGCACCGAGACAAAATTCGTTTTCGACGCCCTGCACGCTCAACAGGACAAGATCCGCAAGGCAAAAAGCGATTACGAAAAATCCATTCCTCAATCTTTGGTCAGCAAGGAACTCAAAGAACCCCGGGACACCTTTATTCTGGTGCGCGGTGAATACGACAAACACTCGGACAAAGTCACCGCCAACGTTCCCACCGTGCTCCCCGCCATTCCCGAGGGTGAACCCATGAACCGACTTGGATTGGCCAAATGGCTGGTCGATCCCTCACACCCTCTGACTGCACGCGTCACCGTCAACCGTTTCTGGCATCAACATTTCGGAACCGGTCTGGTGAAGACCGCCGAAGACTTCGGTACCCAGGGCGATCTGCCATCCCACCCCAGACTCCTGGACTGGCTGGCAGCCGAATTCATGGAGAGTGGATGGGATATGAAGCACATGCACCGCTTGCTGGTCACTTCCGCCGCGTTCAGGCAAGCCTCGGTGTTGACGCCCGAAGCCTTGAAAAAAGATCCCGACAACCAATTGATTTCACGTGGGCCACGCTACCGACTGGACGCAGAGGTGTTGCGTGATTCGGCATTGGCCATCAGCGGACTGTTGGTGGATAAAATGGGCGGCAAAGGCGTCAAACCCTATCAACCCGACGGGCTCTGGGAGGCTGTCGCATATCCAAGCAGCACCACCGCGAAATACGTACAGGATAGTGGCGATGCGTTGTATCGCCGAAGCCTTTACACCTTCATCAAACGCACCTCCCCTCCTCCATCGATGGCCACATTCGACGCGCCCAACCGCGAATCGTGCACCGTGCGACGCGAACGCACCAATACACCGTTGCAGGCTTTGAATCTGATGAACGACATCCAATACGTGGAAGCGGCGCGACGATTCGCTGAACGCGTCATGGAACAATCCAAACCCGAACTTGCCGATCGCCTGAGCTACGCCATGCAACTGGCCGCCAGCCGATCCCTCAAGCCGGACGAACTTGAACTCCTGACCGGTCTGTATGAAAATCATCTGTCAACCTACAAACAGGACGAAGAAGCCGCCAAACAACTCATTCAAACCGGAGAATCACCCATTCTCTGCAAGGAACCCGCCGCGGAACTGGCCAGCATGACCATGATCTGCAATCTGATTTTGAACCTCGATGAAGTCATGACCCTGAACTAAGGAACACGCACCATGAACATTTCCGAAATGACCACCGACCAACATCTCTCAAGACGCGCCTTCTTCGGCAAAACCCTGTGGGGCGTGGGAGCCAGCGCCCTGGCGTCCATGATGCCGCAACAACTGCTTGGTTCATTACCCGCGCAAGCGAACCTGGCCCCGAAAGCCAAACGGATCATCTATCTTTTCATGTCCGGGGCGCCTTCGCAGATCGACCTGTTCGACAACAAACCGAAGATGCACGAACTCTTCGACACCGATCTGCCCGATTCCGTGCGACAAGGTCAACGCCTGACCACCATGACATCCGGTCAGGCACGTTTCCCCATCGCGCCTTCGATGTATCAATTCAGTCGTCACGGTCAGTCCGGCACTGAGTTCTCCGAACTATTGCCCCACACCGCCAGCATGGCCGACGACATCGCCGTGGTGAGAACTGTGCATACCGATGCAATCAACCACGATCCCGCCATCACCATGATCCAGACCGGTGTCCAACTCCCCGGTAAACCCAGCCTCGGTTCCTGGCTATCCTACGGGCTCGGTAGTGAAAACCTCAATCTCCCCACCTACGTCGTGCTCAACTCCTCCTGGACCGCCAAACGCGATGCCCAGGCATTGTTTTCGCGCTTGTGGGGTTCGGGTTTTCTGCCATCCAAACACCAAGGCGTGCGTTTGCGGAGCAAGGGGAATCCGGTGTTGTATTTGTCCAATCCGGACGGAGTCTCACAGGACACCCGCAAGGCCATGCTCGATGGTCTGAACGCCATGAACAAAAAACAGTTCAACCTGAGCGGCGATCCGGAAATCAACGCCCGCATCGCCCAGTACGAAATGGCCTTCCGCATGCAATCTTCCGTCCCGGAACTCACCGATCTATCAGGCGAACCGGACTACATCTACGATCTTTACGGACCCGACGCCAAGATCCCGGGCACCTTCACCGCCAACTGCCTCCTGGCGCGTCGATTGGTCGAACGCGACGTCCGATGCATCCAGATCTTCCATCGCGGATGGGATCACCATGGTCAACTCCCCCGAGACCTGCCGCTCCAATGCAAAGACATCGATCAGGCAGCCACAGCACTTGTGCAGGATCTAAAACAACGCGGATTGCTGGACGACACACTGGTCGTCTGGGGCGGTGAATTCGGACGCACGATCTACTGTCAGGGCAAACTCGAACGCACCGATTACGGGCGCGATCATCACCCCCGCTGTTTCACCATGTGGATGGCAGGCGGCGGCATCAAAGGCGGCGTGACCTACGGAACCACCGACGATTTCAGTTACAACATCGTCGAAAACCCGGTTCACATCCGCGACCTGAACGCCACCATCCTGCACTGCATGGGATTCGAGCACAGCAAACTGACCTACAAATTCCAGGGCCTCAACCAACGCCTCACCGGCCTCGACGCCGAAGCCAACGTGGTGAATGGCATCCTGGCGTAGGTTGCGCTTGAGGTAGAGCGGATCGTCTCGATGCGCAACACTATTACAGGATCCTAAATGACCGGTTCATGCGTCACGGGATGTTTCCAGTTACGCGTTTTGAGAATTTCAAATGCCTCCGTGCTGGCAAGGAGGGTACGAATGTTATTGCTGACGGATTTGGAGGGACGCATGTGGCCTCGCAACCAGCGGGAAATGTTCTTCTCTCCATAACCTGTTATCTCCGCCGCCTCTTTTTGGGTGATCGAATACTTGTCCAGAAAAGCCTGGATTTCAGTGGGAGTTATCGCTGAAGTAAGCCAATTTAAATATGTATCAATGATTCGGTTTCCAGCGTCGCCTATCACGACATCTCCGCACTGATCGCAACGTTCCATCGGCACATTCGGAACAACCACATCCCCAATTCCGGTCACATTCGTTTCGAAATCTTGCACCACTGCTTCCAAAGTTCCGCTTTCGCACTCGAAACATGGGGCATCTTGTGAAGTCTCTTTATTATTGCTCATTGCATCGCTCCCTTCATTTAATTGGTATTAAGGGTAAAGGAGTGTATCCAGTATCGTGTTCATGTAATGCAACTTTCACTCTTGGAGGATTTCCTCTGGGTGAAAGCGTAATATGAATAAGCAGGCCACCTTCATGCTCCTCCCATCGCATGACGAATTGGTATCTCTGAAACTGAGCCGGATGATTCTTTGGTTTCAAATAAATATGATAACGCTCCAAATCCTCAATCAGCGCAGCAAAGAAACCCTCCGTAGTGATGCCCCAACGATCCAAATACCTTCGCGACTGCGTGTTCTGGTCAAAGAAACGACGCTTCCTGTCGCATAAACAATCTAGAATCTGAAGTCGGACAACATCACTGGCTAACCGGTCTTTTTGCATTGTTCAATCTCAATAAAGTGCTTTTAAGCACTTTATGCAAGATAATTTTGAGTGCTTTTAAGCACTCATGGATGAACGGGTGTGGCAACTCCTGGTAGTAATGATAGTCTAAAGGCAGTTGAGGAGTGTCCGATGCCCTTGGGTTTTCCTTTGCACGGCATTCGTGAATATGGAGGCCCCAAGGCACGCGCCGGGGACGGCACGTTCTACCCGACGGCAGTCGCAGGGTAGAGCGGATCGTCTCGATGCGCAATCCTCATGGCATCCGACAACGCCAACACCATCCAATGGCAAACCCGAGACAGCTTGCCAAACGCGCCCGAGAGCGACAGCGATGCGGTTGTGGGGTGTCCAATGCCCTTGGGATTTCCTTTGCACGGCTTTCGTGAACATACATGCCACAAGGGTGCGGGCCCCAAATTCACCATTCTAAATTCACTATTCACCATTCAAAAGGGACGGCACGTTCTACCCTGTGTGCGCCATTACTTCTTCTTCATGACCAAAGTGATCTCCCGAACCTCTTCGGCCACCAGATCGGACACATACTGGGTTGCATCATAGTAGCCTTCCTTGCTGGCGGCGATTTGGGTGTGCGTATACATTTGCATTCCGGGTGAACGCCATCGACCGTTGGAATCACGATCAAACTCAATCTCTGGGTACGGATAACGATGATCCAATGCAGTGACTTTTGCATCGGAAAAGTTTTCACCTGTCTCCCCGACAACTTGGACTAAAACAACAGGTAAATCTCGATGTACCACCACAATATCTGTGATATCATTTGTGATGTAACCCAAGTCAGCTCCACCTCGTTTATAGGTAACACCATTATCAGAATGAGTGATATCATAAGCACGTTTTGATGGAAAAAACATTTGAAGATCTCCGTAAATTCCTTGAGGCACTTCCACAATATTGAATCCAAGTACGTTTCCGGTAACAGGGACAGAATACCGTTGCCGATAATTTTCAGGAGCTCCATACCTACCCAGCACTGAAAACGAATGCCCTACCACTGGATTGCCCTCGGTATCTACTTGCTTGACTTGAATCATAACAGTTGGTTGCGCCTTGATTACAATGGTTCCATGATCATCATAAACCGATGCAAATTGATTTAGGAAAATCCCAGTGTAGGTCTTAGGCCTATCTCTTAAAAATTCAGGTCCGGAATCTATGGTGAAATCATAGGTGCCCTCGTTCAATAATGGAATCGTTACATACCCGGAATCGTCACTGATAACCGTGGGAGATACAAACGTCGGAACACCATCTAATTCTTCACTCGTCTGACCTCTGAGATGGCAACTCAGACTCACTCCTTCGGCTGGTTTACCGTCGGCATCCAAGAGTAAAACTTTTTGTTTAAACCCGGTCTGAAGTTTTATTTGTCCCAAGTTTTCTGTTTCTTCGGCAACCCCTACTTGCAATACGGGGAAGTCTTCTGAAAAGAAGCTCAGATTTGCAATTCCCAGCTTCAAGACCTTGACGGTAAAATTCCCTTCATCATCAGTCCTCTCTTCCAACGGATGGCCAACCATCCCACTAGGAAAAACTGTTGGTGTTTCCTGTATAAACGAAATTCCTTTGATCTGAACATTAGGCGCAGGATTCCCACGCGGATCCAGTAATTGCCCCGTAACTTTTCGACTGGGATGTAACGGTAGGTTTTCAGAAATGATCGTCTTTTTACCAGTCTTTACATCTGGAGGTGTCCAATAGGTGAGCCCCATTTTATCGACATAATCAGGATGGGAAATATTCAACCGAATCCTCACATCCGGATTTTCCAACAAAGCCTTTTGAATGGTAAATTCATACCTTCCCAAAGCATCCGTTACGTATTCTGAAGTAAAGACCGAATATTCATTTTCCTTTTTATTCACTTGCCGAATACTGATTGAGACCCCTTCAATTGGCAGATCCGTGCTCATATCGTACACCCTGCATTTATTCGTAATTAGCACCATATTGGTTTCGGTACTTCTGTTTGTTTCAATGTCAGATTCAGTATCCTTTCCATCCTGAGCTTCCAACTGTATCCAAGCCGCCCCCCCTAACACGCAACACGTCAAAAGGGCTGCCAAGCCCTGCAACAAACCCGGACACCTCGTTTCCATCACACCCTTGGATTCGATCAGCATTCGAATACGACGGGTGAGATCCGAATTCTTGCCTTTGAGGGATAGGACAGATCCAGGGACGGATTGCTGGGTGCGGGCAACCGATAGTAGGAAGGCGGCGAAGTCGGTGTGTCCGCCGGATGCGGCGGCTTCAGAGTCGGCCAGATAGTCCTGACACAAGCGCACCTGGGAACGCATCCACCAGTAGGCTGGCTGCATCCACAGCGCCAGTTGGGCAAAGCGCGTCCATCGCCATGTACGAAGATCTCCTCTGGATAGATGTGCCCATTCGTGCGCGCTGGCCATACGCAATTGCTTTCGATGACTTGCTTTCGCCATTTCCTCTGGAATCAGTATCTTCCAATGCCACCAACCAAATGCGCAAGGGGTGTTCACTCGGGCATGACTTCTAAGTTCGACCTTGCCTTGAAGTGGACCACAATCCACTTCAAGCTGATCCCATTTCAGCGCTTTTCCCTGCCTCCATAAACGGCGCAACGCACCCCATCCGATCCCCCACCACAAAAAAGTCATGCCCATCACAACAGCATGAACCGACAACATGACCACCGGCCAATTTGTTTCACGGTTGTTATTGGAAACATTTGATTCAGTGACCTGAACTTGAGGAGCATTCTGCGAAACTGTTTCAGCCGATAAGGAGACGTATGGAACCGGACCATCCGTCGTGTGGATGACGGGTGTTGAGTTTTGTTTTGGCACGAGTGATTCGGAGGCCACACTGTCCAAATGAGCCGGAACTGTTGCCGTGGAATTCTTGGCCGGCAACCAATGTAAAGAATGTTTCCAGGGAAAAGTGGTGGTAGCAAGTATCGGTGCCAGCAAGGCTGCGAGTAAAGTCCACTCCAACCATCGCAAACGCCTAACAGGACTTTTGATCATCGCCGCAAACAGGCAACTCGCGGTCAACAACCCGCCTCCGAGCGCGAGGTTCCATACCATCCATTCGGTCATGATAGAGATCATTTCTTAGCCTTTCTTTTGTTTTTTTTGACACCTGCAGTTTGTTTTGAGTCGCTGATCAGTTTTTCAAGGGCGTCCAATTCCTCGGCATCGATTTTCTTGGATTTCAACAAGGTCAGGACCAGATCCTGAACCGCGCCATCAAAGACCTTGTCCAGAAACCGCGAACTCTCTTCCTCGCGTGTATAAAGAGCGCGATAAATGAATGTCCGACCGGATTCACGATGCGTCACCAATCCTTTATCCTCCATAATGCGCAACTGGGTTTGCACTGTGTTGAAAGCCAGTTCCCCGTTGGGAGCCAATACGTCCAGCGCCTCTCGCACACTGGCCTCCCCAAGCCGCCAAAGCGCCTTGAGGATCTGGATTTCACGTTCGCTGGGAGTGGGTGTTTTTGAAGTCATACTTATGCCTAACCTATTAGTTTAGGTGTAAAGTGGCGTATTTGAACCCCCTTGTCAAACTTCTTTTTTAGACAGGATGAACAGGATGTCACAAAGGAGCGCAAGGGATCCACGCAGTCACGGGACAGGCAGGTACGTTTCACCAGACAGCAATCACAGGTAGAGCGGATCGTCTCGATGCGCCCGCGAGCGACAGCGATGCGGTTGTGGGGTGTTCAATGCCCTTGGGTTTTCCTTTGCACGGCATTCGTGAACATGCAGGCCACAAGGCACGCGCCGGGGACGGCACGTTCTACCCATTTTAGTTGGGAAACCTTCTTCACAGATGATGTTCATTTATCCAAACGTCTCCTTGCACAAAAAAATCATCCTGTAAATCCTGTCTAAAAATCCCGTTGTGGTTTTCGTTGTGGTGGGGTAGAGGTGTTGTCATGAGAGTTCCGGTTTATTTGTTCATCGCTTTTTGGCTGTTGCAGGCTTCTTTGGTTTTGCGTGCAGCAGCGCCGGATCCATTTGATTTTGATCAGGTCTTTAAAATCAAAATCGACGTACCTCAGGAAGGTATTGCGGTATTGGGAGAATCTTCTTCCGTACGAGGCAGCTGGCGCGGAGGTGGCGGTGGTCCCGTCCATCGCCCCAAAACCAAGGCAACCGTAACGATCAACGGGGAAACCTTCAAAGAGGTGTCCATCAAACTAAAGGGAGCAGCGGGGAGTTTCCAGCCCATCTACGCCAAACCGGCTTTCACGATGAATCTGGATACACACATTGATGATCAGGATTTCCGGGGATACGACAAATTCTACCTGAACAATTCCAGGCAGGACGACACCTTCTGCAACGAAATCATCTGCCGTGAACTGTTCAATCGTGCTGGCATCCCCACCCCACGTGCCACTCACGCCACCGTGGAACTCAATGGACGCGATCTGGGGCTCTACGTGATGGTGGAGGGTTTCAACAAAAAATGGTTGCGCCGTCACTTCGACAACATCGATGGCAACCTTTACGACGGCGGGTTTCTGAAGGACATCTTCACCGAGCTGAGTGTCAACGCCGGCGCTGATCCGCTCAATCATGACGCCAAGCAGGCGTTGGAGGACACACTTTACGAAAAGGATTTGGCCAAACGTCTGGAGAAAATTGAGGAGCATTTGGATGTGGACATGTTTCTCACTCATGTTGCACTGGATGTGTTCACCTGGAACTGGGATGGATACGCGATGAAGCACAACAATTACCGACTCTATCACAATCTTGACACCGGCAAATTTCAATTCATCCCTCACGGAATGGACCAGATGTTCGAGGATCCTTACGCATCCATTTATCCACGCATACGGGGTGTGGTCGCCATGTCATTGTTTCAAGTTCCGGAAATCCCCTACCAATATTTTGAGCGCATGCGCAAATTGTATGGAACCGTGTTTCAACCTGAGCGTCTCATCAAACGCATCGATGAACTGGAAGCCGTCATTGGGCCTGAACTGGAAAAGCGAAGTGAACGTGGCTTTTCCTATCATCAAAGAGCCGTCTCACAACTACAGGACAGCATTCGTATACGAGGCGCTTATCTTTCAGAAGAACTGTCTGCTCCGGATCGCGCGTTAAAATTTCCGGAATCGGGAGTGGTTCAAATTCAGGAATGGGAGTCACATCAATACATGCAAGGCATGGAGTTTGATGAGGCAAACAAGGACGACCGACAGGTGCTGGAGGTCAAAAGCGACGGTCAAAGAAACCTTGGTCGCTGGCATTCCACCCAGCTGCTCACACACGGCACCTATCGATTTGAGGCAAGTGTTCGTTATGAACGTGTCGTTCCCATCCCAACCGACCGCGCCAGCGGGGTCCGCATCCGGGTATCGCAATATGGAGCAAACAAACCGCTCACCGGATCGCACGGATGGACCGACATATCCACCGAATTCCGTATCCACCGCCCCGTCGAAGAAATCGAACTCTCCTGCGAACTCAGATGCATGCAAGGCATCGTCTGGTTTGATCGCGACTCGTTGAAATTGGTGAAGGTTGAGTAAAGACCAACCTCGGAGTAAAGAAAGCATCTCGTGAATGCGAAGTGCATCCCAAGCGGGTACTGCACACCTAATTCCATAGCGCCATTTTGGAGTGCTCCGGGCTCGACGGAGCTTTGGATATGCCACGGAAACGTCCTGGCATTCCAAACCTCATATTTCCCCCTTGCTCAACGCCCGATTAAACCATGGCTGCAAACCTTTGAACAGGGTCGGGATGAACGTGTATCAACCCAGTTCAAAGGAAGCTCCCCTTACATTTGGACAGTATCCAGAGCAGTGATGCTCACCGCACTCCAACTTGATCTTACGTGAAGTCTACCTTTGTGAAGTTTCGTGAGGGGGGTCACAGTTGCAGCTCCTGCAATTCCTAGATTGACCACTGGATGATCGTAGATAGAGTGTGGTTATGCCATTGGTAAGCATCCCAGCACACTTTGACGGTAAGCAGGTTCAACTGGACGAGAAAGTATCTCTCCCTGTGAATGCCCGCTTGATTGTAACGGTATTGGGTGACGCCGATGAGGAACGCCGAGATTTCCTTATACTATCAGAAAATGCGTTGGGTTCAGCGTACGATGATGATGAAGTCGAGTATTCCGAATCTGACATCAAAACATGAAATCAGGATCGGTCATTTTAGCAAAAATACAGCAAGCCGATGGACGGCTTAAAGCACGGCCGACAATAGTCCTGAACACCATGTCACCTTTTTCTGACCTACTGGTTTGTGCGATCATTTCCAAGCTCAGGCATAAATGCCCTGGTTTTGATGAAATGATCGATCTTGAAGATGATGATTATGTACATAGCGGACTGAAAGTTGCCTCGTTGATAAGGCTTGGAATGATAGCTACCATTCCAAAGTCAATTGTCTTGGGAAAATTAGGACAAATCTCAGAATCACGACTACAAAGGCTAAGGAAAAAGCTCTCATTCAGAATCAAATTAGAACAAGAAACAAGTTATTGATTCCGCGAATCTCTAACCGCTCCGGATAAATTTAAAAAGCTATAACCCCTTATCCAGAATGAAACAAAAACCCCATTTAAATACTGTCTCCCGTCGTCGATTTATCCAATCGGCATCGGCAGCCATTCTCTCCACCACAGCCTGCCGTACGGTCAGCAGCACCCGGGCAAATAGCAAAATTAACCTGGGTGTCATCGGCATCGGCCCACGTTGTCGCAGGGTATTGGACGGCATGCTGCCGTGGGACGATGTGCGCTGTGTGGCCATTGCCGATGTGCAGGCTTCCCGCCGTTCAGAGGGCAAACAGAAAGTGGATGATTTCTACGGAAACAAGGACTGCGTGCTTTACCGTGATTTTCGTGATCTGTTGGCACGCGAAGATATCGATGCGGTTCTGATCGCCACGGGTGATCGTTGGCATTCTCCAGCCTCCATCATAGCCGCCGAAGCAGGCAAGGATGTTTACAGCGAGAAACCCTGCGGCATCACCATCGACGCTTGTCAAAAACTGGAAACCGCCATCCTCAAATACGGGCGCGTGTTTCAAGCCGGCACACAGCGTCGCAGTGTGGCCAATTTCCAGAAAGCGATTGAAATCGCCCGGAGCGGAAAACTCGGAAAGATCCACACCATGCACGCTTCGATCTACGAACCCGTTTTACAAAACACCTGGCTGCCGGCTCAACCCCAGCCCGATCCGGAAGTCTGTGACTGGAATATGTGGTTGGGCCCTGCAGCATGGCGCCCCTTCAACCAACAATATGTGAATGGTCGTTGGCGACGCGAATGGGATTTTGATTCGGGTGGCGCATTGCTCGATTGGGGCGCCCATACGCTGGACCTCTGCCAGGCCGCCAACAACGCTGACGATACCATGCCGATCGAATACGAACCACACGATGACAAGATCATCTGTCGTTATGCAAATGGCGTGAAACTGGTTCTGGATTTTCTGAAAACACCTTTTGGCGATCGCTCGCCCCATTACATCACCCGGCTGGGCACTTGTCCTGTCAGATTCGTTGGCGATGAAGGCTGGGTGGAAACCGGGGATAGCGGTGAGATCGTGGTCGATCCCTCATCACGTCATGAAGAACTGGTGGGTGGTTTGGAACGTGTCAATGGACTGGGAGTCAGCAGTCACGCCCGCGATTTCTTCGATGCCATCCGTTCACGAGGTGCCACACGCGCCAACGCAACCGTGATGCGACGTTCGCACATCGCATGTCATGCGGCGGCCATCTCCTGGATCCTGGGGCGCACCTTGCGTATCGATCCGAACACGGACACTTTCATCAACGACACCGACGCGAACGGTCTTCGCTCACGCCCTGATCGGGATTGGATCATTTGATGCAGTCCACACGCATCCATTCCGCAGCGATGCTTTGTGCAACGCTCTTTCTGTTATGGGAAAGCGGCGCCAAGGCATGGGCTGCCGCCCGGCAGGAAACGTTTAAGGTCATCCGACAGTTCCCGCATGATCCGGATGCATACACCCAGGGTCTGGTTTTTCGGGAAGGTAAGTTCATCGAAGGAACAGGCATTTATGGCCGATCCTCGCTGAGATTG
>Ga0255776_10001904_pt1 | contig 23639 bp, 19 predicted proteins | sample 071ome_19_FD_179974 | JGI IMG/M metagenome (GOLD analysis project Ga0255776, IMG submission 179974) | Coastal salt marsh microbial communities from the Groves Creek Marsh, Skidaway Island, Georgia - 071413AT metaG (version 2) | ecosystem: Environmental > Aquatic > Marine > Intertidal zone >... | reverse complement strand
GAAGCCAAGAAGAGTACTGCACGTGCTACCTCATCCGTTTTGAGCAACCGCCCAAAGGGTTGATCAGCTTCTGCCTTAGCCAACCAATCTGCCTCAGCAAGATGATATTCTTTTTGAATTCTGTCTTCTCCAGGAGTGTCCATCCAACCAATATTCAGTGCGTTTACTCGAATCTTATTTTTCATCAGGCTAAATGCAGAGTTTTTGGTGACGATTGAAAGCGCGCCTTTTGCAGCGCAATAAGCTGCGATGAACGGTTGACCTCCATGTGCTGACATACTCTGAATATTGACAATTGCTCCCTCAATCTTTTCACGGATCATGATCTTGGCGGCTTCTTGAATTAGAAAGAAGGGAGCCCTCGTGTTGATTGCAAACATGCGATCAAATAGCTCTTCGGAGGTATCTAGAATGGTTCCCCGATCTGTGATTGCCGCACTATTCACCAGAATATCAACTTTGCCAAAAGCCTGATCCGCTTTTCGAATCACTTTTCTACAATCTTCCACGCTTGATAAATCTGCTTGCACAAATTCTGTTGGTGTTCCCTGTTCTTTCAGAGTTTCCGCGGCCTTCTCACCATTTTGTGCATTTCTTCCGCAAATCACCAAACCAGCGGCTTTTTGCTCAGCAAAGAGTTGGGCTATTGCCAATCCGAGACCTTGAGTCGAACCAGTAACAACAGCGACTTTTCCAGTAAGATTGTTTTCTGTCATGTTGTTTCATGAAGAGGAGAATCTGCACGAGATCAAGCGATCTCGCACAGAAAATAAATGGATGAATCAATGACTAATGACTAGCCATCAACCCCCACCGGAGAGACAGCTCCACGCAGACTCGAATGGACATACGTCGAGTCCTGTATAAATTGGATCTTCAACGGCTTTTCCTTCGGCAAGATCTTTCAGAACATACATTGCCTTGTAACCCATCATGTATGGCTGCTGGCCAACGAGTCCGTGGCTCAAACCGTCTTTGAGGATTTCCATCTGCATAGGCAAGGTATCAGCAACGACAACCGCAGTCTTTTTGGTGCGAATGCGTTGCTCATGTTTTGCGGCAGTGTTCCGGAATGCGGTTGGAACAAAATGAGGGAAGCCACCGGTTGGCACAAACGCAGTCAGGTCTGGATACTTGATGAAGATATCCGCCATTTGCTGCACTGAAAGAGGGAAGTCATCATTGGTGTAGAGTGGGCAACCGTCGACTTCATTCCAGCCATTTTGGCCAGTCAATCGTTCACCTGGAGGTGAGGAACTGGCTGTGCCTGACAATGTATCGCGAATACCTTGCATCCGCTCATTGTGGTTCGCTGCAGAAGCTCCACCAGACTGAATACAGATCGATCCACCTTCTGGCTTCAGATTACGAGTTAGACGCGCCAAGTTGACACCAATATCGTAATTCTTGGTACCTACATAAGCCGCACGCATGCCTTTGTCTTCAGCAAGAACGTCCGAATCCCATGTAATGACAGGAATTCCAGCATCTTTTGCTCGCTTGAGAACACGGGCCATCGCTGGGGCATTTGATGGTGCTACTGCAATTCCATCTACTTTACGAGCAATCAAATCCTGAACGATCTGAATCTGCTCTTGTTCTGTATGCTCACCAGGACCAATGTACAAACATTCGATGCCTGCAAGTTCCCCTTCAGCCTTCTTACAACCATCCCGAGCAAGATCGAAGAAGGGATTGTTCATTGCCTTTGGAACGAGTGCAAAGGTCTTCTTTGCGTGCCCACCAGCAAAGGCCAAAGTTGCTACACTGGAGAGCAACAGAGCGCTCAATAAAAACTTTTTCATAGAAAAATCTCCCAATATGAAAAAAGCAAAAAGTTAATCTGACTCTATTAGGTAATTGTTATTCCATAGGCAAACTCCTTGAAAAATGATCAGCCAGATCGGCGACTGCGGATTTTCTCCAACGCCACCGCAAAAATGATGAACAGGCCAACAAAAGTCCCCTGCCAATAGGGATCCACACCTGCCATCAATAGTCCGTTACGAATCAACTCCACCAAGATGGAACCAATCAAGGCGCCATAAGCGGTCCCGACACCTCCCATCAAATCAGCCCCTCCAATCACAGCAGAAGCAATCACCCGCAACTCATAGGTCATTCCTAGAGCGTTTGTCACTGATCCCATCCAGCCAACAATCATGACCGCAGAGATTCCTGCTGTTAGACTGCAGAACAGATAAGCTGAGAGTTTGACCGCTTTTACAGGAACACCTGTCATCGTGGCTGCACTTTCATTACTGCCAATCGCATAGAGATGTCGTCCCCAAGCTGTAAAATTCAGCATAAACCCAAGAAAAATCGTAAGAACCAGCATCACCACAAGCGAATTGGCAACTCCTAGATGGGTACCTCCACCGATACTCAAAAAAAGATCTTCGTCTGGACCAAACTCGTAAAACATTTTGTTATTCGAAACTACCAACGCCAGACTTCGACAAATGCTTAGCATTCCGAGAGTCACAACGAAGGGTGACAAGCCGATATAGCTGATCAAAATTCCATTCACTAAGCCACAGGCCAAAGCTGTCAGAATCCCAGCTGCAATTCCTGCTTCAACACCATAGCCACTGGAGAGAGTCAGACCTGTCGCAATTCCTGCCAATCCCATAACGGAACCCACCGACAGATCAATTCCTGCGGTAATGATCACAGCAGTCATGCCGATCGCAATGATCCCAATGAAGGAGAAATTTAGGGCGATGTTGCTAAAATTTTCAGGAGTAAAAAAGACCTGTTCTCCATTGGTTGTTCCGGTCAAAGACAGAACAAAACAGAGAACAATCGCAGCAATGGTGACCCAGAATGGCTGCGACCTGATAATTTCCTGACCAAAGGAATGAGTTTGGCTATCTATTGCCTTTGAAAGACTGGTGTCGTTCATCCGTTCCTCTTTTCGTTTAGGCGCGCTCAACAGCACCAGTGATTAGTCCTGTAACTTCGTCCTGAGAAGTTTGGGAGATGTGTTTGTCGGCGACTTTCTCACCACGACGTAAGACGACCACGCGATCACAAACAGCGAAAATGTCTGGCATTCTGTGGCTGATCAGCAAGACCCCAACACCTTCTGACTGAAGTCTCTTGATCAAACCAAGCACTTCACTGACTTGCCGGACCGAAATTGCAGCTGTGGGTTCATCCATCAGTACAAGTTGTGGAGAAGAAAGCTGCGTGCGTGCAATCGCAACGGCTTGGCGCTGACCCCCAGACATTTGCTTGACCTTATCCCTGGGCCTTGTCTCAGATTTGAGCATCGCAAAGATTTCACCGGCTCTGGCAAACATGTGCTTGTTGTCCAGAATCTTCAATGGGCCAATATTGCGTTTTTTTTCTCTGCCTAGGAAAACATTGTGTGCGGCTGTCAGATGATCACACAATGCCAGATCCTGATAAACAACCTCGATTCCGTGAGTCCTCGCATCGACGGGCCGATTAAACTGTTGAGGGTGCCCTTCAAAGTACATCTCACCGCTGGTAGGTTGATAGTTACCGGACAAGATCTTGATCAATGTAGATTTACCAGCACCGTTATCTCCCATCAGTCCGACCACCTCACCTGCAAACAGTTGCATGTTAATCCCCTTGAGAGCTTCAATGGCCCCAAAGGATTTACTGATATTTCGCAGGTCTAAAAAAACTGGCTTCGATTGGTTTTCCTGCGAGGAACTGCTCATGATGCGCCCTCCAGTGGATTTTCATAGTTCACTGTAACTACCTTTCCAGTTTCCACAGAGCGGTAAGCTGCATTCGCCAGAATCAACGCACGGCGACCATCCTCAAAAGAAACTTTGGACTCAGAGCCTGCTTCCAGAGTATCCATAAAGCTCTCTAGCTGTTTCAGGTAGGCCTGCCGATAACGCTCAATGAAGAAGAATTCACAGGCATCACGCCAATGAGACCCCTTAGCATTGAAACGCTCAACGCTGGTAGGTTGCCGGTTTTCAGAGCGTAACATTCCTTGGCTACCATGTGCTTCCAGACGTTGATCATAACCATAGGTTGCATGGCGAGAATTGTTGATATGACAGAGCTTTCCGGAAGCAGTTTTCATCAGGATCATCGCGGAATCAATCTCACCAATCTCTTTGGCAACTGTATCGAAGAGATTACTGGTAAATGCGGTAACCTGTGTGACCTCTTCACCCAAGGCGAAGCGTGCCAGGTCAAAATCATGGATTGTCATGTCTCTCAGCATTCCACCCGCAGCCAGGTAGTAGGCTTTAGGCGGAGGTTCTGGATCTCGACTGCTAATGATCACTTGCTCTAAGTCTCCAATCTCCCCGTTTCGAACTGCACTGACCAACTGCCCATGTCCTGGGTCAAATCTACGATTAAAGCCAATCTGAATCAGACTCTTTGCACCACTAATTTGCTTGCTACACTCTTCAACTTTTGCAATGTCCAAATCGATCGGTTTCTCACACAGAACCGCTTTGCCAGACTGAACTGAACGGACGATAAAGTCTGCATGTGTGGGTGTTGAAGAAGCCACAAAAACAGCATCCACGTCTGCATCATTAAAAATTTCATCAGGATCACGAGCAACCTTGGCACCGGTTTTCGCCCCCACAGCTTCACTGGATGGAGCATGAACATCATAGATCCAATTCAAGCTGCACCTATCATGAGCTACAATGTTGGCAGCGTGCATTTGGCCAATACGACCAGCGCCAATCAGAGCAAAGCGAATCATTTTTCTCCTACTTCCAAGTGTTGATTAAAACCCCTTTTCAGGGATGAGATAGCAAAGAATTATTGTATTTCTTCAATCAGTACCCGGCGACCTTCCTGATGACTTAGCAATGCTGCATCGAGGATACGCTGTACATCGGTCCCCGCAGCAAAATCAGGACGGACTGCTTGTCCTGTACGAACTCCCTCGATGAAGTCACCGATCATATGTCCATCCTGCCGAAAAACATCTCGATAGGTATTGTGGACGGTATCCCTGCGCGCCTTGCCCCAAATATCATCCGGAATTGGAAGCTCGTGGGGTAATCCCTCACCAACCTGTGCCCCATGAACCCGCTGGGTCTTATCCCAATCTGTGACTGAGTACAGAGTCCCCTCCGAACCATGAAACTCCATGTGGTGGGTTTGACCAAATGGGGAATCTTCATAGCAGATCGTCGTCGCATGAATCATCCCTTGAGCGCCATTGGCAAACTCAAGCATGACCATTGCGGTGTCATCGGTATGAGTGAATGGTTTCCCATCTGGGGTTGTGTCGGGTCGATCAATTGGTGAACCTAGACGACAACTCACTGCACTGACAGAACCCATCATCCATTGGGCTAGGTAGATGAAATGAGAGCCAATGTCTCCCAAAGCGCCCGATCCCGCTTCTGCAGCGTTTAGACGCCAAGTATACTCCGTTTTTCTGCGGTATCCTGTGTAGTAGCGAAGATTGCAGTGATAGGGTTTCCCGATATACCCTTGATCAATCAGCCGCTTAAGATAGCGAGCCGTCGGCATGAAGGAATAAGTGAAAGGTACGAGATTGACTAACTTGGTTTTCTGCGCAAGTTTGGTCATCTCAAGCGCTTCCGCATAGTTGAGACCCAGTGGTTTTTCACAAAGAACAGGGATTCCTCTTTCCAATGCAGCTACCGTGAAGGGAGCATGCGTATCGTTACCTGTCGAAACGATCAAAGCATCCAACTCGGCCTCATCCAGCATTTTTTTGAAGTCGACAAAGTGCTGGGAAATTTTCCATTTTTGCGCAAAAGCCTCAGCCCGCTGAGGATTCCGTCCGCAAGCTGCGACAACTTCTACATGAGGATTTCCCTCCAAAGCAGGCAAGTACATTGCGTCTGCCCACCAGCTTGTTCCTGCAATTCCAACTCTGATCTTACTCATTTCTCTTTGTCATCTATGTTGTAAATGGGTTATTAAAGAGGCCTCACTCCACCCACTAAATTCAAAAAATATCTGGTTCGGCTGTCTCACCAGGGGCTCCCTGTAGAAATCTGAAATCACAGCCTTCATCTGCCTGAGTAACCTGCTCCACGTACAGCGCTGCATAACCTCTGCGATGTTTCAAAGCTGGAGCCTGCCATTCCTGTCGACGTCTGTCGAGCTCCTCGGGTTCCACCAGTAAGTCAAGGCGTCTCTCGAACACATCCAGCTCAATTAAATCACCATCACGCACTAAGCCGAGTGGTCCACCCAGTGCTGCTTCCGGAGCTACATGTAAAACGCAGGCACCATAGCTGGTTCCACTCATTCGTGCATCTGAAATTCTCAAAATATCTCTGATTCCTTGTTGCAATAATTTTTTGGGTACTGGGAGCTGCCCCCACTCTGGCATCCCTGGAGCACCCACTGGTCCAGCATTTTGAAGAACAAGGACAGAATCAGCAGTCACTGGCAAATCCTCTCGGTCCACCCGAGCTTTCAGATCTCTAATGTCTTTGAAAACAATGGCAGGCCCACGATGTTTCAGTAGTCTATCTTCAGCAGCTGATGGCTTGATGACCGCTCCCTGTGGAGCAAGGGAACCACGCAGAACAGCTGTGCCGCCAGCTGGCTTTACTGGATTCTCTAGAGGACGAATGACATCATCATGATAAATTTCCGCGCCTTTTAGATTTTCTCCAATAGTTCGTCCATTGATTGTCTTCGCGTTCAACTTCAGTCGATCTTTCAATTGGTGCATCAACGCCCGCAGGCCCCCTGCAAAATAGAAATCTTCCATCACGTATTGGCCTGATGGTTTCACATTGGCAAGTAATGGAATCCCCTGAGAAATCTTATCAAAACGCTCAAGATCAAGAGTTATTCCGGCTCTGCGAGCCATTGCCAAAAGATGGATGATTCCATTTGTGGAACCTCCGATTGCCATCTGAACCATGATCGCATTGGCAAAGGAATCTTCACTTATGATATCTGTGGGTTTGAGATCCTCCCAAACCATTTCTACTGCACGACGCCCACTCAAAGAGGCCATGCGATTGTGATTTGAATCAACCGCAGGAATCGAAGACGCTCCTGGCATACTCAATCCGAGCGCTTCTGCCAATGACATCATCGTGGCAGCTGTGCCCATAGTCATGCAGGTTCCTGGTGAGCGGGCGATGCCATCTTCAATTTCTTCCCAACTCTCAGAATCTAATTCTCCTGCACGACGCTGATCCCAATACTTCCAAACATCAGTTCCACTACCCAGTGTCTCTCCCCGCCAATTTCCACGAAGCATCGCCCCTCCAGGGACATACACGAATGGCAAATTCATACTGAGAGCACCCATCAGCACACCAGGAGTGGTTTTGTCACACCCACCCAACAACACGGCTCCATCCACTGGATAGCCCCGTAAAACCTCTTCTACTTCCATCGCAAGCAGATTTCGATACATCATCGCAGTTGGTTTGAGCAATTGCTCACCCAATGAGAGCACTGGCAGTTCAACCGCAAAGCCGCCTGCCTGGTAAATTCCCCTTTTGATGTCTTGAACCCGCTGCGGGAAGTGAGTGTGGCAGGTGTTCATCTCATTCCAGGGATTGATGATCGCAATCACTGGCTTGCCAAGAAACTCATCTCGGTGAAATCCCATCTGCTTTGTACGTGAACGATGTCCGAAGCTTCGGAGATCATCGGGTGCATACCAACGTGCACTTCTCAATTCATCTGGGTTTCGTCGAGGGGAAGTTGTCATCAATAAAAACCAATTAGGGGGTTTTGCAAAAATATTTGATTAGAATCTTATATGAATTTAGTTCGCCAAATATATTTGACTTGTTCTCCAATGGCAAATAAATTCAAAAAAATAATTTTGAGAAAAAATTTTCCAAAATGTTATCCTCAATGGGTTCAAGGTAGGTAGTCACACGCTTTCTTTTCCTCCCGGAAAGTTGCGTTGCTAGTCTACCTTGGGCTCCGCTCTTCCTCTGAAAAGAACCTCTGGAACATGTCCACTTTGAATCGACCAATGGATGCCAATCGTCCCTTTGATCTTGTTTGTATGGGCCGTGTGGCTGTTGACCTCTATGCTGAACAAATTCATAGCCCTCTCGAAAATGCGCAGAGCTTCCGTAAGTACTTGGGTGGTTGTGCGGGCAACATTTCTGTGGGCACTTCGCGTCTGGGATTAAAATCCGCGATGTTTTCCTGTACTGGCACGGACGCAATGGGGGAATTCCTGCGCCAGCAACTTCACCACGAGGGCGTAGACACTACCCTATTGCGTGACACATCTGAGCATCTGACAGCTCTCGTTCTGTTGGGAGTCAGCCCACCAGATCGCTTCCCACTCATCTTCTACAGAGAAAACTGCGCAGACATGCAGATCCGACCTGAAGATGCTGATCCTGCCTTCCTAAAAAAATGCAAGGCACTGCTCTTCACAGGCACAGGGCTTTCCAGTCCGTCCATGAAAGAAGCAACTCTAGCTGCCATCAAGACTGCTAAGGAGCAAGGCTGTGCTGTGGTGCTCGACATCGACTATCGACCTGTTCTATGGGGTTTGACCGCAGCTGGTGACGGCGAATCACGTTTTGTTGCATCAGAAGCTGTCACGAGAGAATTGCAGCCGTTGATTAAGGATTTGGATCTGATCATCGGGACTGAAGAAGAAGTAATGATCGCCGGTGGCTCTGAGACCCTGGAAGAAGCCCTTCAAGTAATCCGTGACTCTTCACGGGCTACCGTAGTGCTGAAGCGTGGAGAAAAGGGCTGTGAAGTCTTTGAACCTGGTAGTCAGCAAAGTCGAACAGCCAGACCATTTCCCATCAAGGTGCTGAATGTTCTGGGAGCAGGAGATGCCTTTGCCTCTGGATTTTTGCGTGGATGGTTACGAGGAGAATCCTTGGAAACCTGTGCACTTTGGGGCAACGCCAACGGAGCACTGACTGTCACCCGCCATGGTTGTGCTCCTTCGATGGCCTCTTTTGAAGAACTACAGTACTTGATAGAAAATTTTGATGCAGATCCAAACATTCTAACCAACCCACACCTGTTACGCCTTCATCAGCGAACAATCCTCGGAAAACCGAGAAATTTTCCATTACAAGTGCTGGCTTTTGATCATCGCACCCAATTTGAAGAATCCTGTAAACAGCACAATCAGCCAATCAGCAAAATTGCTGAATTCAAAAAATTGGTGTTCGAGGGATTCAAGAAAGTGGCTGCTGAGGAAACAGCACTACCTCTTGCGCTGCTGGTTGATCCACAATATGGAGCAGATATTTTACAGGATTCAGCCTACGCGTCATATTCAGTGGGAGCTCCGATTGAGCAAGCAGGCTCTTTTCCCGTAGAGTGGCTGTGTGGCGAAGAACTGCACGAGCACCTGCTAGGGCGGCCATCTGAATGGTTCGTCAAGGTCCTTTGGCACTTCCATCCTGCTCTTGATGCCAATGAAAAACAGCGACAACTCATCCAATTGAAAAGACTGGAAACGATCTGTCAATTGCTGGATCGACGCCTGATGCTAGAGCTGATACTTCCTACAAATCTCTCCCAGGATGGAGCAGCGCTCGCAGCCGCGATTGAAGAGGTTTATGAAGCTCAGATCACACCTTTTTGGTGGAAGGTGATGGCCCTTGATGATGAATCAGAGTGGCAGAAAGTTACGAATGCCCTGGATCAGCATGACACCGAGGCTGGCGTGATTGTTCTTGGGAAAAACGCTCCGCTGGAAACTTTCCCAAGCTGGTTCAAGACCTTGCGATCCACTCCCCATACCTGTGGATTTGCCATAGGCCGTTCCATCTTCTGGGGACCTTGGGAAAGCTACATCAATGGCTCCTTGACCTCTGAGGAGATCCCTTCCATTATCGAAAAGAATTACAAAACTGTTCTCAGGATGTGGGAAGAAGCTGCGCCTGCTTCATAATGAGAACTTAAGTAAATGAATTGGTACATCCAAACCACCGCAATGCATTAGAGGAATATGTCAACTCTACTCAGTCGCCATCAGGAACCTGATAACACCGGACTAGTTCAAAGCATCACGCCAGAACGTGCCCAATGGAAACACGTTGGCTTTGATGTCTATCATCTGCAAACCGGCCAATCATTACAGCAAGACACAGGAAACCAGGAGGTCTGCTTGGTACTTGTGACAGGACGGGCTGACATCAAAACTAACCAGGAAGATTGGAAAGACCTGGGAGACAGGATGAGCGTTTTTGAGGACAAGGCCCCTCACGCTGTCTATGTACCTCACTCTGATACTTTCACAGTAACGGCAACCACAAATCTAGAACTCGCAGTGTGTCGTGCTCCAGGATTTGGTGACCATGCAGCACGCTTGATTCCTCCAGAATCCATGGGCCGTGAGACACGTGGACAAGGCACTAACACAAGGCACGTCTGCAACATCCTACCTCAGACGGAACCTGCGGATAGCCTCTTGGTTGTTGAGGTGATCACGCCTAACGGCTCCTGGTCAAGCTACCCGCCACACAAACACGACACTGATAACATGCCCAGTGAATCTCAACTGGAAGAAATCTACTACCATCGACTACAACCATCTCAGGGCTTTGCCTTCCAGAGAGTCTACACAGATGATCGATCATTGGATGAAACGATGGTCGTTCATGATGGAGATGTCGTGATGGTGCCTCGTGGCTATCACCCAGCCGGAGCACCACACGGTTACGACCTTTATTACCTGAACGTGATGGCTGGCCCAAGCCGTGTCTGGAAATTTAAGAATGATCCTGCCCACGAATGGATTGTTCAACAATGAGTATCATTCGCCAATTGAATTGAGAGAAGAAAGAAAATGTCTGCAAAACTGATCCAAAACTTCATCGCTGGAAAACTTAGTCATCCAGCAAACGCTGCCAGACTTTCTGTGACCAATCCTGCTACAGGAGAAGTGACAGGAGAAGTTGCACTCTCCAGTGCTGCTGAAGTTGACCAGGCCGTCCAAGCTGCGAAAACAGCTGCGGTTAAATGGGGGACGACTCCTCCTCTGAGACGCGCCCGAGTGATGTTCCGCTTTTTGGAGCTGCTCCAGCAAAATCATGACAAGCTGGCTGAAGCGATCACGAAAGAACATGGGAAAACCTTCGAAGATGCAAAAGGGGAAGTTCAGAGGGGAATTGAGGTAGTTGAATTCGCCTGTGGTATTCCACATCTACTGAAGGGCTCATTCAGTGAACAGGTCGCCAATGCGGTCGATGCATACTCTTTCCGACAACCACTCGGAGTTGTTGCTGGTATTACCCCCTTCAACTTTCCGGTCATGGTGCCGATGTGGATGTATCCGATGGCCATTGCCTGCGGGAATTCCTTCGTTTTGAAACCATCGGAGAAAGATCCAAGTGCTTCCTTGTTGATGGCCGAATTACTTCAGCAAGCAGGCTTGCCTGATGGTGTCTTCAATGTAGTGCAGGGTAGCCGTGAAGCAGTAGAAGCCTTGTTGGATCATCCAGATATCGCTGCGATCAGCTTTGTCGGTTCAACCCCAATTGCCCGCGCAATTTATCAGCGGGGAACAGCTCACGACAAAAGAGTCCAGGCTCTTGGGGGAGCCAAGAATCATATGATCATCATGCCGGATGCAGATCTGGATCAGGCGGCCAGTGCTCTAATGGGAGCCGGTTATGGGAGTGCGGGTGAGCGCTGCATGGCGATCTCTGTTGCCGTACCCGTTGGGGAAGAAACAGCGAACGCTCTGATGGAGCGATTGATTCCCCAAGTCAAGGCTCTCAAAATTGGCAACGGCATGGAACCAGGCCAGGATATGGGTCCTCTGGTTACCCGTGAGCATCGTGACAAGGTTTCAGCCTACGTGGATAGTGGTGTGGAGCAGGGAGCAAAACTGCTAGTGGACGGTCGCGGCTACAAGGTGGCAGGCCATGAAAATGGATTTTTCATCGGAGGTTGCCTGTTTGATCAAGTCACCCCCGAGATGGAGATTTACAAGAACGAGATCTTCGGTCCTGTTCTCTCCACGGTACGCGTCCCAACTTACGAAGCTGCAGTGCAGTTGGTTCACAACAATCCCTATGGAAATGGAATCGCAATCTTCACACGCGATGGTGATACAGCACGCGATTTTGTCAGCAAGATCGAGGTCGGTATGGTGGGTGTGAACGTCCCAATTCCGGTACCAGTTGCCTTCCACAGCTTCGGTGGATGGAAACAATCCTTGTTCGGTGATCACGATATTTATGGACCAGAATCCATCAATTTCTACACCCGCCTCAAAGCTGTCACCTCTCGATGGCCAACAGGAATCAAGGAAGGTGCGAAATTCAACTTTCCTACGCTCTGAATTGAAAACTGGTTGAGTCAAGAAATTTCCCAGAAAAGAATCTTGGCTCAGAGAAACTAAAAATTAATTCTCTAATTTGAAAAATAGAAATTAATTTCTAAAAATCTTGCTCTCTATCAATTCAGATAATATTTTAGTGTCGAACATGCTTCATTTATGTTCGGCTCAGTCTAACTTTCATCAACTAAACATTGAGGCCCAATGCGTCCAAATCCACTAATGAAAATGCTCAAGGAAGACCGAGCTATCGTGAATGGGTGGCTAGCGATTCCAAATTCTTTCTCTGCAGAGGTGATGGCGCATCAAGGATGGGATTCACTGACAGTCGATATGCAACATGGTGTCTCTGACTATCAGAATGCAGTAACGATGTTCCAGGCGATCTGCACAACAAGCACAGCGCCATTGACCAGAGTCCCTTGGTTGGAAGAGGGGATCATCATGCGCATGTTAGATGCGGGAGCCTACGGAGTGATTTGTCCAATGATCAACAAGGCGTCTGATGCAGAACGCTTTGCGCAGGCCTGTTACTATCCACCCCTTGGACAACGCAGCTTTGGGCCCATCAGGGCTCTCTTCAGTTTGGGAGCAGACTATCCGTCTCACGCCAATGATGAGATTCTTCCAATCGCTATGATTGAAACCAAGGAGGCCCTGGATAACCTGGATGATATCCTCAAGGTAGAAGGCATTCGCATGGTCTATATTGGTCCTTCAGATCTTGGAAACTCCCTTGGAAGAGTCCCAACTTTTGACCAGGAAGATCCGGTCGTTGTAGAAGCGATTGATATGATTCTTCGAAAAGCCACCGAGCATGGCGTAGCAGCCGGTATTCACAACGGAACACCGGAGTATGCTCTACGAATGATTGAAAAGGGGTTCCGCTTCGTGACGATTGGTTCCGATTCAAGGCTGATGGCTCTGGCTGCTAAGGGTGTTCTCACAAAGATGCGAGAGGATATGCCAGAAGCTCCTAGCTCCAGTTCTTACTGATTATGACGACCCCCCGTGGACACGTATTGCTACTTGGTAAAATTCATGAGGACGCAATGCAGTTACTGCGATCCCATCATGAGTTAACCCACGAGGTCTTGGAGAAACCTGCTGAGGATGAAATCTTCAGCAGGTTAGCACAAGCGGATGCCTTGATCGTACGGACCGCTCAGTTGTCTGCAGAATTAATGGATAACGCGCATCAACTGAAAATTGTGGCCCGTCATGGAGTGGGATATGACAATGTGCCGGTTGAGGTGCTTTCCAGAAAGAAAATCCCGTTGGCAACCACTGGAAATGCAAATGCCATTACGGTCGCCGAACATGCGCTGTACTTGATACTCACTCTGGCAAAACGTGGGAGTGCCTTCGATCGGGCAATGAGAGAAGGTGATTGGGAATCGCGTAATCGCCTTCAGGGCTCAGAGATATCTGGAAAGAATCTCTTGCTTGTGGGCTTTGGTCGGATCGGCAGAGAAGTGGCCAAACGTGCCTTAGCATTCGGAATGCGAGTTCACGTTTTTGATCCTTATGTGAATTCAAAGCAAGTTAGTGAGGCAGGAGCAACCCCTATCAGCAATCTTGAGAATTTTCTACCTGATACAGATTTCCTAAGCCTACATCTCCCATTCACTGCCCAAAATCGACATATTATTGGAGCGGCTGAGATCAAGGCTCTTCCAACTACAGCTTACGTTATCAATACTGCACGTGGTGGGTTAATTGATGAAGAAGAACTTCTCAAAGCTCTCGACGCTGGAGAATTAGCAGGGGCAGGATTAGATTGCTTTGAGCAAGAACCTCCCCCACGTAACATGGAGTTATTCAGGTCTGAAAAGGTCGTATTGAGTCCCCACAACGCCAGCTTAACTGCTGAATGTACCCGTCGGCTTGGATTGGTCTGTGTTGAAAATGTGGTAGATGGCCTGACAGGGCGATTGCAGAGGGATCGTGTGGTCAATTGGGAGGCAGTTTACTCTTGAGATACCTGAAGGGGCTCAATTCTGCTCAAAATGATATGGCTTCGAGGGGGAGATTCTTTGCAAAACCTTGGGATCATTTGATCCCAGAAGGTCCTGTGGATTGAGTTCCTCCTGCGAACCTTCAATCTGGAGTCGGCTGGCCATGCTGATAATGAGGCTTTGTGCGAGGCACATCGTGGCAGCTAATGAGTAACTGAATTTGTGGCCTGCACCCGGTACGACAAGCGAGCAAGTGGCGTGTTTGTGCAGCGGGCTCAGTTGACTATCCGTAAAAGCTAGAATGGGGATTTTCTTGCGGGCTGTTCCTTCGACAATGTCCACAACTTCCCGAGCGTAGTAGCGGAAGGAAACGGCAACTAGCAGGGATTTCTCATTCATCAACTCTGCTTCCTCAGTGGCTAGTCCGCCCGAGCTATCAAGGAGCCGAACATTTTGTCGGAGATACAGTAACAAGTAACGAATGTAGTAGGCTACGGAGAGCGAACGCAATTGCCCCAAAACATAGATTGTGTCTGCTTCCTCTAATAACGAAACAGCCTTTTCCAGTACTTCGGAAGAGATACTGTGCTTGAGGTCATTCAGAGCTGCAATGTCATTACTTACTAAGGATTGCAGGAATGAGGCGGTCGAATTGCTCGACTCCGGTGAGACCTCGTTACTGAATGATTCCAGGCGTTCTTTTGAACTGGCTGTGGAAATCAGGTGAGATTGAAAAACACGCTTCATTTCGCTGAAGCCATTGTAGCCCATGTGCTTTGCGAAACGTACCAAGGAGGAAGGTTGAACCCCAGCCTGGTCTGCAATCACTTTGACGGATTCAACAGCCATCGCATTTGGGTTCTGAACCATAAAACGTGTAATACGCTGAAAACTTTTCTTCATCTTCGGAAACTGCTCGGTCACCTGCGTGATCAACCGTTCATAGGTATCAGGTAGCGGGAGGTTCGTCATCAGCATCCTTTGAAGGTTGTTTTCATGTTGCTTTCAAATTTCTAAGCGAAGCAAATGAAATTGAAGAAAATTGAATTTTTGTTCAACAATTTATTAAAATAGACTTTTTGAGTCAATTAGCAAGAGGAGTCCTAATGAAAACGATTCGACTAACGATGGCCCAAGCACTGGTCCGCTATCTTGTCAACCAGCACACCATGATTGATGGCAAGAAGGAGCCCTTGTTTCCAGGGGTTTTTGCAATTTTTGGCCATGGCAATGTTACCTGTCTGGGTGAGGCTCTGGAATCAGTTCGCGATGTCATGCCCACGTGGCGGGGTCAGAATGAACAATCAATGGGTTTGGCTGCGGTTGCGTTTGCCAAGGCAAGCCGCCGACGTCAGATCATGGTTGCCACCTCATCAATTGGCCCGGGCTGTACAAATTTTCTGACAGCTGCCGGTACGGCCCACTCGAATCGGTTACCTGTTCTGTTCCTCTCCGGAGATACCTTCTCTAATCGGCTACCTGATCCAGTCCTGCAGCAAGTTGAACATTTCCAAGATCCAACAATGACTGTCGCGGATGCCTTCAAGTCTTGTACAAGATTCTGGGATCGAATTACTCATCCAGCACAGTTGATGGTCTCCCTCCCACAAGCAGTGGCGACAATGATGGATCCGGCTACTTCTGGCCCAGCCTTCATTGCCCTACCCCAGGATATCCAAGCAGTTGCTTACGATTATCCCGAGGTGTTCTTTGAGGAGAAGATTCACCGAAGCCCACGACCTCGGCCCGATCAGGATAGCATTGCGGAGGCAGCAGCAATCTTGAAGTCAGCCCAAAAACCGATGATTGTTGCTGGCGGAGGGGTATTTTACTCAGGTGCAGTCGCTACTCTGACCAGTTTTGCAGAAAGACACGGTATCCCAGTGACAGAGACAATCGCTGGTCGATCACAGATGCTGCATGACCATAAACTGAATGCTGGACCACTCGGTGTGATCGGTTCAAGCTCTGCAAATGCACTTGCTGCAGAGGCCGATGTCGTTCTTGCTGTGGGAACCCGTCTGCAAGATTTCACCACGGGTTCCTGGTCTGTCTTTGGTAATGAGTCAATGCAGTTGATTGCGATCAACGCAGCCAGCTTCGACGCTCACAAGCACCGGGCGCTCTCCGTAGTTGGCGATGCCAAGGTTGGCTTGGAAGATCTAAGCAGTGCGCTGGGTAATTGGGCAGGCAGTCCAGCTTGGATCGAAACGGCACAGGGGCATTATGCAGAGTGGAACCGGACAGTAGATCAGCATTCTGGACCATCAGATGCTGTTCCTCCAAGCTACGGGCAAGTCGTTGGTGCCATCAACAGAAGCTGTGATAGCACTGACTTGGCACTGACTGCTGCAGGTGGATTACCAGGCGAGCTTTGCAAAAACTGGAAGACACGCTCAATTGGTACTTTTGACTGTGAGTTTGGCTTTTCTTGTATGGGATATGAAATCGCAGGTGGTTGGGGGGCCAAAATGGCAGACCCATCCCGAGACGTCATCGTCTTCGTTGGCGATGGATCTTACTTGATGTTGAACAGTGACATTTACAGCACTGTGCTGACAGGACACAAGATGATCGTCATCGTCTGTGACAACGGAGGCTTCTCTGTGATCAATCGCTTACAAAATTTCAAGGGAAGCGCTTCTTTCAACAATCTCTTACAGGACTGTAAAGTAGAGAACCTACAAGGGGTTGATTTCGTACAGCACGCCACCAGCATGGGAGCTCTTGGTGAGCAAGTGGAGAGCATTGCAGAGCTAGAGGCTGCATTTAAACGTGCGAAAGCAGCCGATCGCACTTATGTCATCTGCATCAAAACCCAGCCATCACAATGGACGCCAGGAGATGCTTGGTGGGATGTCGGAGTCCCGGAAGTGAGTGATCGTGAAGAGGTTCGTCAAGCAAGGTCAGACCATTCCGAGGGCCAGAAACGTCAACGCTTGGGCGTGTAAAATAGAAAGGAAGAATTTTAATGAAGACACTAGGAATCGGACTGATCGGTTCCGGATTTATGGGGCGCTGCCATGTCAACGCCTACAATTCGATAGCCAGCATCTTTAAAGTCTCTCAAAAACCAGTCCTGAAGATGCTCGCTGATGCGTCCCCTGAACTAGCCAGTCAACAAGCAAAGGCTCTACAATTTGAACAGAGCACTGCCGATTGGCAGGAGTTGGTGCAACATCCTGAAGTTGATGTCGTTGATATCACGGCTCCAAACCATTTGCACCATCCAATTGCAATCGCTGCGATGAACTTGGGTAAGCCCGTTTACTGTGAGAAGCCACTGGCTTGCACACTTGCTGAAGCCCAAGAGATGGCTAATTTGGCCAGGTCAAAGCAGATCCCGACACTTGTGGGGTATAACTATCTGCAGAACCCCCTCATGAGAACCGCCCGAGAGATTGTTCAGAGTGGCGAAATCGGGGAACCGATTGCTTTCAGAGGAGTACATGCAGAAGACTACATGGCTAATCCCCTCTCACCATACACCACTCGACTGGATGCTTCTCAGGGAGGAGGGGTACTGTATGACTTGGGAAGTCATATCATCTCCCTAGCTCGCTACGTTGCAGGACCAATTCAAGAAGTTTTGGGGAATCTGACGACTGTCGTTCCCGAAAGACCAAGTGGAGATACGACCCGCCTGGTTCATGTTGATGACCAAACCCACTGCCTGGTGAGGTTTGAGAACGGCTGTGTTGGTACACTAGAGGCTAGTTGGATGGCCTGGGGGCGGAAGATGCACCTTGCTTTTGAGCTGACTTGTACGAAAGGGACGCTTGTCTTCAATCAGGAACAGTTCAATGAGTTGAGACTGTATGATGCCAACCAGAAAGCGGGTCGGGATGGTTTTAAAACATTGCTTTCGGGACCAGACCACCCTCACTACAGTGCTTTCTGCCCTGCACCTGGGCATCAACTTGGCTTCAATGAACTCAAGGTGATTGAGCTGCTACAACTGCTACGAGCACTGGAAGGTGGGGATGCCTGCTGGCCTGATTTCACCGAAGCTTTTGAAATTCAAAAAGTGTTGGAAGCGGTCAAGCTTTCATCAGAAGAGGTAAGGTGGTGTTCCCCACAGTCAATGATTACAAATTGATTGTCTGATTTCAGAAAACATTCAACTTCAGGAAAACATATGAGCGTTCAACTGGCTGTCGCCCCAATTGCTTGGTCCAACAGTGATCTGCCCCAATTAGGGGGAGACACTCCATTGGAAACATGTTTGCGGGAGAGTCGTGAGGCAGGGTTTACCGGAACAGAAAGTGGCGCTAAGTATCCCATGGATCCTGAAAAACTTGGACCACTGCTCAAACAATTCGATCTCAAGCTTGCGTCGGGTTGGTTCTCTGGAACCCTACGCGAGTGCAGTGTGGATGAAGAATGGGAAAATCTTCAGGAAATGCTCTACACCTTCAAATCCTTGCAAGCTCCTGTTTTGGTTTATGCAGAAACCAGTGGCAGTGTTCAAACAAAGCAGCAAATTCCAGTCTCCCAACGTCCTGTCATGCCTGACGAAGAATACCCTGAATATGGGCGAAAATTGACAGAAATCGCTGACCGTATGGCAGCGTATGGAGTGCCAATGGTCTATCACCATCATATGGGGACAGTCATTGAAAAGGAGCGAGAAGTCGACCTTTTGATGGCCAACACGGGGCCCAATGTGAATTTATTGATAGACACAGGACACCTTACTTTCGCAGGTGGCAATGTGGAGGCAACCACTCGTCGTCATGGACATCGGTTGAAACATGTGCACTGCAAAGACATCCGGGCAGATGTCTACAAAAGAGTTCAGGCCGAGGACATGAGCTTCCTAGACGCCGTGCTGGAGGGAGTCTTCACCGTCCCAGGAGATGGCTCGATAGACTTTCACAACTTTGCGAAGGTACTTTCCGACATCAACTACAGTGGTTGGATCGTAGTCGAAGCAGAGCAAGATCCAGAAAAAGCCAATCCCCTGATTTACTCAAGGATGGGTCATCAGCACTTGACCGATGCACTTCAAAAAGCAGCCATCGAAATTCAGGCCTGAGTTAGCATATTTTCTGACAGCCCTGCACTTAGGGTCTTTTCATCATTTTATCCTCACCACCGTCTCCCAAGAGCCTTACATTTTGCTGGGCTGTTGGGGGTTCTTTTTTCAAGAATTCCATACATTCTTCCTAGGGGGTTTCCTCACTAAAAGGAGTACTTATGCGCAAAATGTTCATAAATGGAGCTTGGTCTGAGTCTCCTAAAAGCTCACCCGTGATTCGCTCTTTCAATGGAGAAACAGTGGATCACATTCCAGATGCCACAGATGAGCAAGTAGAACAGACCCTCGAAGCAGCCCACAAGGCGTCAAAAATATTGGCAAAAATACCAGCCCATGAACGAGCCAGAATCCTTAACAAGGCTGCGGCCTTGATTGATGAGCATGTGGATGAGTTGGCCAACTTGGTCTCGCTTGAAGTTGGGAAGCCCATCTCAGAAGCCAGAGGTGAAGCAGGGCGTGTAGGCGAATTGTTGAGACTCTCTGTGTTTGAAGGCACTCAAGTGCGTGGGGAGAGTCTTCCTCTAGATGCTCAAGTCGGTGCTGGCAAAGACAAATTGGGTTTCACTATGAGAGTACCCTGTGGAGTCGTGTTGGCCATCACCCCCTTCAATTACCCATTACTCCTCGTAATGCACAAAATCGGACCTGCCCTAAGTGCAGGTAATGCCGTGATCTTAAAACCAGCTAAGCAGACCTCACTCTCAGCTTTACGGATGACCGAACTCTTTTACGAAGCAGGCCTTCCAGAAAATGCTTTGCAAACCATCACGGGTTCTGGTTCACGATTGGGAAAGTTGCTCTGTGCTGACAAGCGAGTGCGTAAAATCAGCTTCACAGGAAGTACTGATGTTGGGGAGCAGATCACCCAAATTGCAGGGGTCAAGAAGCTTTCCCTAGAGCTTGGTTCAAGCTGTCCCATGATAGTGATGCCTGACGCTGACCTAGACCAAGTAGCGGCTGCGACAGCAACAGGAGGCTTTGTCAATGCTGGACAGGTTTGTATTTCACTTCAGAGAGTCGTTGTCCATCAGAAGGTTTATGCTGATTATTTAGACGCAGTCAAAAGTGCAGTGGAGAAAATTTCTGTGGGTGACCCGATGGAAGAATCTACAAAGCTCAGTGCGATGATCAACGAAGCAGAAGCAGCACGTGTGTCCGATTGGCTCCAGGAAGCAGTTCAAGGCGGAGCTCGTCTAATCACAGGGGGCGATCGTGAAAAAGCCATTGTTCAACCAACAGTCATTGCTGATGTCAAACCCGGTATGCGACTCGCCACACAAGAACTGTTTGGTCCCGCAATTGGGGTGGCACCTGTGGAGAGCTTCGACGAGGCGATGGAAATTGCCAATGGTGTGAATTATGGACTTGGAGCCAGTATTTTCACAAAAGATGTCAACACCGCCTTACGCTTCGCTCAGCAGATTGAGAGTGGGAATGCCATGATTAACTGGTCCCCACTTTGGAGAGCTGATCTGATGCCCTACGGAGGCTTCAAGGGTAGCGGTATTGGCAAAGAAGGTCCCCGCTACGCCGTAGAAGAGATGACTGAGTTGAAGACTGTGGCGTTCCACGGCTTGTGATCCATCCAGCAGGCTCGCAGGAGCCTGCTCTATTCCTGCCTCAAGAATCCTCACCAAACTTGATCGAGAAAAAACTTACATCCCTCATTAATTGGTTTTTGACAAATAAGCATTGAATATAAATCAAAGATATTCATGCTCTATTGATAAGTATTCCAGTCTGGGTCGATCTCCCATCAGTATTCATTCACTCCAAATTTCCAAAGCTATTCTTGAATCTTACAAAATTTAGAGAGAATCCAAACCACATGGGGATTCTCTTCATGGTGCTGGCAATGGCAGGCTTTGCTGTTGAGGACCTGGTGATCAAATTAGTTTCTGTCCGTTTACCGGTCAGCCAGATTCTGATCATGCTTGGATTGTTGAGCTTGATTTGGTTTGTGTTGATCGCCAAGTGGAAGAAAATCCCTCTGCTGACCAGGGAAATGTTGAATAAGCCTTTTATTATTAGAACTCTGGCAGACCTGTTTGCAGCACTCTTTTATGTAATTGCTGTCGTCAATTCACCCCTCAGTTCAGCCTCGGCAATACTCCAGTTTTCTCCATTACTCGTGACCTTGGGGGCAGCTCTTTTTCTGCGTGAGAGAGTCAGCCTTGGCAGCTGGATCGCAATTGGCTTCGGCTTTGCGGGAATGATGCTGATCATACGTCCCGGTACTGAAAGCTTCACCCCTGCATCAATTTTTGCGGTTTTGTCGGTTGTCATGCTGGCTTTGCGAGAAATCACAACGCGTGTAATGTCAGTTTCTGTGCCCTCCCTAGCCGTCTCGAGTTGGGCTTTTGCTGCTTGTGCGCTGATCGGCTTCATCACCATCCCTTTCTTCCCAGATCCAGTTATACCGACAAGTGAAGACCTATTGCTGATGCTCGCCTCCAGCGTGGTCAGTTGCATTGCCTATTACGCTTTGGTCCAGGCAACCCGAGATGGTGAAGTCTCCGTGATTGCTCCATTTCGCTATACTCGACTACTCTTTGCATTGATTCTCTCCTCTTGGGTTCTTGGAGAGCAACCCGATACGATCATGTATATTGGTTCAGTCTTGGTTGTTTTTTCAGGGCTCTACAACCTTGGTTTTGGGCGTATATTTTATGCTGCGCAGTCTGCATCTTCATAACCTCCGATCACGCCTTTCGAGCAAGAGCAATCCAGCCTCCAAAAATTATGAAACAAGCTCCAAGCGCCGTTGTCCATGCTGGAATTTCCTCAAACAACAACCAACCAGCGACCGCTGAAGCAGGGATCTGGATGTAGATCCAAGGAGCGATTCTCGAAGACTCCATTCTTCTGAAAGCAAAGAAAACTGTGGTCATTGCCAGAAGATCAATTCCCACCATTGAGCCCATCCACATAAAGTGTTGATAGTCTGGTAGTTCCCCTCCAGTAGCCCACAACAAAATCCCCGCAACGGTTGAACCCGATAACTCCTGATAAAACACCCAGCGTCCCTCCGGTTCTTCGGGATATCGACGAATCCAGGCGTTACCCACAGCATGACTCATTGCCGCCAGCAAGGGTGCTAACAAATACCAACTGAAGCTCTCCCAGCCTGGCTTCAGACAAATCATCACTCCCACAAAGCCCAAAGTAATGGCCAACCAGATTCTCGGTGTTACCGGCTCTCGCAGCCAGAAAATTGCTAAAATCACCAAGAAAAAAGGACTGGTGTTCAACAAAGTGCTGTAGAGAGACAGCGACACAAAATGAAGTGCATACACACCGCCTAGAAAGGGCAAACACATGATCACTCCCCTGATCAAGTGAATGCGGATGATCTTGGTTTTAAAACCACTCCACCCGCTGCGCCAGTAGATCCAAGCCCCCATTGCCAAGGTGTTCATTGCTAACCATGGAGCGATGAGACTAAATGGCTCCAAATCCAATCGCAGCAATTTGATCAAAGCCCCCAGTATCGCAAAGCAGATGAATCCACTGAGCCCAACCCAAAGAGGTGGTAATGTCATTGTCCGAAAGGAGATTGAAGAGATCACAAGTTCCTGTGGATACGGAAGATCAAATCTGGGATGTCAGCTTTTGGGGAAAATGGAGACTGATCATTTCTGAAAATGAAGGATTTGGCAAAAAATTATTGATCTAACGCAGAATAGTGACAAAATCGATACACAAAGCAATCTATTGATTAGAATTTATAATAAAATATCAATAGTTTATATTCTTAGAAAATTTAGTTAGTCATCATGACTCCTTCTTCGATCAAAAACTTTGAGTGAAGGGATCCAGCAGTAACCAACATGGATCAAGCACCCGTGTCCTCTCCTGATCAAGCTTCAGCATCCAAAGAAACTCTTCAGGAGTTGATGGAGAAGGAAGCCAAGACCGAGCGCCAGTTGGCAGGCCCATGGCGTTGGCTCAGCGCCGGGCTCGGGGCAGTGATGGTGATTATCTATTTTTACGGGGCAGGCTATCAGGCTCTGGGGACTCAATATCACTTGGGAGTCTACGTCTTAATTACCTGTGTCTTGGTGTTTCTGCTCTACCCTGCTGGTGGCCGCTTTGCCCACGTGAGTATGTCCATTGGTGCTTCCCTGCTCCTCGCCATCCTCGCTTCTGGCCTGCTGATCTTTCCTGACTTTACAGCACTCTATCAGCAGTGGGGCTATTTCCTTGAGTCATGGGGCTATGATGGCGTTTTCTTTGCGCTGGAAAACGATCTTGGGGATCTTTGGTACACAGGATTACTGACCGTTGTTTTCGCTGTTCCGCTGATCTGGATTGATCAAATCCTGCTCCGTTATCGTCAACAATTGCCCAGTCTGAGTGATCATATTCTTGGAGCTGGAATCGCTGTGAC
>Ga0255776_10001901_pt1 | contig 23660 bp, 24 predicted proteins | sample 071ome_19_FD_179974 | JGI IMG/M metagenome (GOLD analysis project Ga0255776, IMG submission 179974) | Coastal salt marsh microbial communities from the Groves Creek Marsh, Skidaway Island, Georgia - 071413AT metaG (version 2) | ecosystem: Environmental > Aquatic > Marine > Intertidal zone >... | reverse complement strand
AGTTCAATGCGTTGGCTCAACTCAAGGGTGCTTGTGCTCGAAGATCGATGCTGGGCTGGCGAAGCAGGATCTTGTTCTGCCTCACTGAAGAGGGTTTGCAGGTGACCGATATGAAGGTGCTGGGCCTGACCGCGAATAAGATCCGACCAGCGATACTCGAGCGTGGCGTCGTCAATGATGACCACCGTGCCTTCTGCCGGTATCAGGGTCAGGTGTTCCAGATGCAAGGAGCCACGTTTGATCTGCCCCAGGCGCACGACACTGCCGGGGCCAACCAGAGTGTCTAACATGGGTGGCAGGGCGTGGTTCAGGACTGGCGTGATGGCGGCGTACAGGGCACCAAATAGACCGAGGATCAGTGCCAGAGTGATGAGCAGAACGAGCAGCAGGCGTCGTCCCCAACGCCGGAAAGACGAGTGACTTACCTGTGCGCTCGACTCTGTCATCAGAAAATCTAACTGGGCTTAGCGGCGCTGAGTTTCAACACCGTTCTGCGTGCCCAGTAACAGCACATCGGCGCCGCGCAGAGCGAACAGACCGTTGGTGATGACGCCGGTGATCTGGTTGATTTTGCTTTCCAGCTCCATCGGCGAGGCGATACGCAGGTTGTGTACGTCGAGAATGTGGCCGCCATTGTCGGTCACCACGCCTTCGCGCCAGATAGGATCGCCGCCGAGTTTTACCAGCTCACGGGCCACGTGGGAGCGCGCCATGGGGATCACTTCGACCGGCAGTGGGAATTCTCCCAGCAAAGGCACCACTTTGCTTTCGTCTGCCACGCAGATAAAGGTACGGGCAACGGCCGCGACGATCTTTTCACGGGTCAGTGCCGCACCGCCGCCTTTGATCATTTCCAGACGCTCGTTAATTTCATCGGCACCATCGATGTAGAAATCCATGCCCGGTACTGAGTTCAGGTCGTATACCGGAATACCGTGATTGCGCAGGCGCTCAGCGGAGGCCTCAGAGCTGGCCACGGCGCCGTCAAACAGGTGCTTGATCTTCGCCAGTGCATCAATAAAGCAATTGGCGGTGGAGCCAGTGCCGACACCAATAATGCTTTTGTCTTCGATATCGGGAAGGATGTAATCCACGGCAGCCTGGCCAACGGCCTGCTTGAGTTCGTCCTGGTTCATAATGAGATTTCCGGTGAGAAGCTTTCGGGGAATTATAAGGCCTCATGCGCTACAATGCGCCCTCACTCGGCATTTTTTGCACGCCGGTGATGAGATTAAATGCCTGGATGACCTGTATGTTAAACGAGTATCTGAAAAAGATTCTGACCGCCCGTGTGTATGACGTGGCCATTGAATCCCCATGCCACACCGCGACCTTCCTCAGTGAGCGACTGGGCAATCAGATTTGGCTGAAGCGTGAAGACGAGCAGCCGGTGTACTCGTTCAAGATTCGCGGCGCCTACAACAAGGTGGTGCAGTTATCCGAGGAAGAAAAAGCCAAGGGCGTGATTGCGGCCTCCGCCGGTAATCATGCACAGGGGTTGGCGTTGGCCGCCAAAGAGCTGGGGATTAAAGCGGTGATTGTGATGCCGCGCACCACGCCAGAAATCAAAGTGAAGTCGGTAAAGGCCCGCGGTGCGCGCGTGATTTTGCATGGCGACGCCTTTGATGATGCCTTTGCGTATTCGCAAAAACTGGTCGACGAAAAAGGCTACACCTACATCCACCCGTACGATGATCCAGACACCATTGCCGGACAGGGCACAGTGGCCATGGAGATTCTGCGGCAGATGCCAATGCTGCCGGATGCGGTGTTTATTCCCGTTGGCGGCGGCGGTCTGGTGGCGGGCATGGCGGCCTACATTAAAGCGCTGGCGCCGGAAGTCCGGGTGATCGGCGTCGAGAGCTCCGAGTCGGCCTGTCTTGCAGCCGCCATGGCGGCCGGTCGCCGGGTGACCTTGCCTGAGGTCGGCATTTTCGCCGATGGAGTCGCCGTGGCTCAGATTGGCAAAAACACCTGGCAGGTATGCAAAGACTACGTCGATGAAGTCATTACCTGTACCCCGGATGAAATCTGCGCGGCCATCAAAGACGCCTTCGACGACACCCGCGCGGTGTGTGAACCCGCAGGCGCCTTAGCGGTCGCCGGGCTGAAAAAATACGTCGAGCGTGAGCAGTGTGAAGAACAGAATCTGGTGGCCATTCTCAGTGGTGCCAATGTGAACTTCGACCGTTTGCGTTACATCTCGGAAGTCGCAGAAATCGGTGAAGGTCGTGAAGTGATTCTGGCCGTCACTATTCCGGAAGAGCCGGGCAGCTTTCAGCGTTTCTGTGGCTTGTTGGGTAAATCGCCGATTACCGAATTCAATTACCGTTATGGCGACGACCACGCCGCGCAGATTTATGTCGGGGTAAAGGTCGCGGATGAGCCAAATTCGCGCGCTGAGTTAGTGTCGTCGCTGGAACGCAGTGGCTACGCTTTAATGGACATCAGCGACGACGAGGTCGCCAAGTACCATATCCGCCACATGGTCGGCGGTCATGCGCCAGCCAGCGTCGATGACGAGCTGGTGTACCGTTTTGAATTCCCCGAGCGCCCGGGCGCTTTGCTGAATTTCCTGCGTAAGCTGGGCAAGCGCTTTAATATTTCCTTGTTCCATTACCGCAACCATGGCGCGGCGTACGGTCGTGTTCTGGTGGGCTTGCAGGTGTCTGGCGATAAGCGCGAGCAGCTGCAGGGGTATCTGGAAGAGTTGGGCTATCGCTACTGGGATGAGACCAACAACACGGCCTACCAGCGTTTTCTGCGCTAAAGTCCCTCAATGCTGACCCGCCATCACCTTGTCGATGGCGGGCGTTCTGGCAGACTTTGCCTGTCGATCTACGAGAAAAAATTATGTTACGCGTTCTTCGTGGGGTGCTGATGACCCTGCATTTTATTCTGGTGTGCTGTTCTGGTCTGGTGCTGTGTCTGTTGCGCCCGTTTCACCCGGCAACAACGCGCCGTATTTCTGTGTGGTTTGGTTGGTCGCGGTTTTTTAACAACATTCGCTTAGACGTGCGCGGTCGCCCGGACGAAAGTATTCAGGGCATTTACGTGACCAATCACCAGAGCACCATGGATATGTTCATGTACGGTGAGAGCCTGCCGGATCATACCGCGATCTTAGGTAAGCACAGCCTGCTTTATATTCCTCTGTTTGGTGTGATGTTCTGGCTGGCCGGGAATATTTTTGTGGAGCGTGGCAATAAGTCAAAAGCTCGCGACGCCATGAAATCCGCTGCGGATACCGTGCGTGAGAAGGGCTGCAGTGTGTATATTTTCCCGGAGGGCACTCGCAGTAACGGCAAAGGCTTGCTGCCGTTCAAATCGGGAGCGTTTATTCTCGCCATCGAGGCGGGCCTGCCTATCATTCCTATGTGCGCCAGCAGCACCCATAAGAACATCGACCTCAATCGTTGGTCTGCAGGCACGTGTCGTATTGATCAGTTAGCCCCTGTGTCGACGGAAGGCATGACCCGCGCGGATGCCAAACAACTGGCTCGCGACGTCGAAGCCCTGATGCGGGCGCACATTGATCAGATGGATCAGGAGCTGGCCGGGAAGGCCTGAGTGTACGGGTGGTGAGCGTCGTTTATGCGGGCCGAGTCTTATTGCCTCAGCCCGATCTTGCCATCAGAGCACGCGACCTTTCATAAAGGCTTCCCGGGCTTGCTGTTTTTTACGCTCGCTTTTGCGCAGCAGGACGTAGAAGGCTCCGGTGCCACCATGATGCGGTTGAGCCGTGTGGTAGGCCTGAACGTCGTCCAGTTCTTCCAGCCAGAATACCAGATAACTCTTCAGTACCGCAGGATCACCGACGTTGCGGTCACCTTTGCCCGGCAACACCATGACGCTACGCAGATCGGCGGCCATGCAATCCTGAACAAAGCGATACAGCTCGCGGCGCGCCTCTTCAATGGTGCGACGGTGCAGGTCGAGACGTGCTTCGATGTCGTATTTACCCAGACGCAGCTTGCGGTAAACGCCGTCCTGAATGCCCGGGCGTTTGAAGCCGAGCACGTCGTGAGGGCCCACTCTGGGCACTTCACTGGCGCGTAAATGGTTGGGATCTTTCTGCTCACTCTCGCTGACCGCCGCGGCGCGACGGGTCGCGGCATTGGCGGCGGGTTCGTCTTTGCGCAGGGTGACTCGTTCGGGGGTTTTGAGGCGCTCTACGCCCTGCATTTCCTGTAAAAAAAGATCGTCGTCAGTCATGCCGTCAGCCCATCAGATTCAGGGAAGTTTGCGTGCCCGCAGGTGTGACAAATCTTTGCACTGCCGGACACAAATTTCTCAGCGTTTCGCTAGTATAACCTGTGTACCAAACGACTGGCGCGGCCAGAAGGTGTAAAGATGAAACTGCCAGCAAGTATCGCTCGTTTCCAACGTTCGCTGGGTGCGGTCGCCGTCGGTGTATTGCTCACAACTGCTCAGGCCTGGGCGGTGGATGATCGCAAGAAAATCGACTGGGAAAGCTCCCTCAATCTGACCGAAGAGCAGCAATCTCAGATTGACGCCATCGAAGACAAATACCGTGATCGCTTTCGTGAACTCAAGGCCAGCGAAGCGGCCCCAGAGCGTCGCGGTGAACGTCGTGACCTGCACCTGAAAATGCGCGATGAAATTCGTGCGGTGCTCTCTGACGAGCAGCAGGCGTTAGCCGAAGAGCAGGTTCGCCGACGTGAGAAAGATGGCCGTGAAGATCATCTTGATCGTCTGACCCGCGATCTGTCCTTAACGGACGATCAGCGTGCGCAGCTTGAAGAAAAGATGTCGCAGTGCAAAAAAGAAGAGTGGCCGGTATCGAAAGCTGAGCGCGAACGCGATCGCAAAGAATTTAATCGTACCCTGATGTCGGTCCTGACCGATGAGCAGAAAGCGACCTGGAAATCGTTACGTAAAAAGCAGGAAGACAAGTGGCGTCATCACGACATGAAGCACTTGGGTAAGGGCGATAAGGACGACGAGTAATGCCTGAGGCTTTCTCGTTTTAGTCTCGAGCAAACACGAAAAAGGCGACCCTCAGGTCGCCTTTTTCATGTCGCTGTTCAGGCCAGGTGCTCGCATTATGTAGAAAGTTACGTAACTGAACGTGCCTGATCCTGACGAGCGACCGTCTTAGAAACTGTACACCAGCGTCACACCAAATTCGGTGTCGGTGTTTTCGGTTTCCACCGGAACTTCTTCCACGTATTTCACTTTGTAAGTCAGCTTAGTTGCCAGACTGCCGCTGAGCTGGCTCTGTAGGCCTGTCTCTGATTTGTAGACAGAGTTATCGGCACCGATTTCCGCGCTGAAATTCTCGATGAAGGAGACGCCTTCACGAATATCCCAGCTGAAGTTAGCTGCCAGACGGCCGATGGCTTCTTCCTGAATCTCGCCCGTGTCTTCCAGTTTGTCGCGACGCAAACCCGGACCGGCTTCCAGGTCGAGTTCCATGTTGTCTTCTTTGATCACGCGGTGACCGTAGTTGATCGACGCCGTTGTCTGGTAGGTGTAACCACTGAAGCGTGCACGCTCTTGCTGTGCCACGATGGCCGCATACGAGTGTTCGCTGAAGTTGCGGTCAAACTGAGTCTGCAGTGCGTAGGTTTCTTTCGAAGTGACATCGTCTTCTTTACTGGTCAGCGCCGAAAGTTTCAGGCTGCTGTCCCAGACGTCGCCTTTGTGCTTGGTCTTGAAGTTACCGTTAATGCTTTGGGTATCTGTATTACCGGAAGTGAAAATGGTGCCCAGTTCGGCAGAGCTGGTCCAGGCAGAGTCATCGGCGGCAAAGGCCAGTGCTGGCAGAGTCGCCATGGCAGCGACCAACAGGTTGCGTGTCAGCATGGAAGGATCGTCCTTTATTGTCTGTGTTGTGTGTTAACTAACGTGTCTGTGCAATAACAGAGCATAACGACTGTCTATGACGACGACAAACCGTGAGAGTTCAGTCGGCGGTTTGCCAATCGTTCAGATCGTAGCGGCGCAATATAGCGTCCAGTTCGCCGGAGTCCCGGGCGTGAGTCACATATTCGTCAAGTAGGCGCAGATAGCGTTCTGCCTGCAAGGCCTGCGGTGAGCAGGCAATATAGAGCGGGGTGACGGTACCGATGGCCCCTGCGTCGCGCACGGCATTCTGAAAGCCGAGTTGCTTAAGTGTGCTAGCCATAACAGCGGGGGACGCCAGCACGGCATCAATACGCCCCGACATCAGCTTGCGCAGGTTTTTCTCCAACGCCTGATTGCCCTTCATGACCTGAACCAGATTGGTGTTTTCCTGCTCGCGGATATAGCGATCGACGACGTCGTCGTCATAAGCGTAGCCGCCCACGACACCGAGACGCACATGGGCGAACGCCGGTACGCCAGTGAACTCCCATTCCTGGTCTATTAATGTGAAGACGTGGGTTTCGTCGGTGCCCAGTATCTGCTCTGAAAACAAAAAATCTGGTACTTCATCTGGGGTGGCGCCCACGATGCAGTCGATTTCTCCGCTACGCGCGGCGTCAATGGCACGCTCCCAGGGCATGAGCTGATAATCCAGAGCTAAGTCAGCCTTAGCCCATGCCCGCTCTGCCAGTTCGACCATGTAGCCGGGTTTATCGGCACCGGGTTGTCCGTTGTAGGGATACCAGGCGTCGGCTCGCAGGCGTACGCTATCGGCCCAACTCAGCGCCGGGCCAAGCAGGGCACAGCCTAACAGCGTGGCACTCAGTAGCGTGGCAGTGTTAGAGAGAATGCTTGCAGTTAGAGCTCTTGTCGGTAGAGCTCTTGCAGGAATAGCACCGACAGCGGCTAACGGACGCGGCATGTTATTCGTCCGGGAAGTGCTTTTTCAGACGGCCCATCAGAAAGTCGCGCAGCATCACCCAGTCGCCAAAGAAGCTCCACAGCGGGTGGCGGAACGTGGCGGGACGATTGTGTTCAAAAAAGAAGTGGCCAACCCACGCAAAGGCATAGCCAATCACTAAGCCAATCGGCAGATAGGAAAAGTTACCGCTGGTCAGTGCAAACAGCATGACGCCCAGTCCCAGTGACGTACCGATGTAATGCAACGTACGGCAGGTTGGGTTGCGGTGCTCGGAAAGGTAATAGGGGTAAAACTCCTGAAACGACTGGAACTCGTCGTTTTTCGTTTCGGTCTTGCTGGTCATGGCGCCCTCTCCTGAGTTGTTATTGTTGGCGGACCGCGCACTATCGCGCCTTAGCGCGCATCGGGCTGCCCAGAAGGTAGCGGTTATTGTGCAATTCCGCCACCGGCCTGGAGTGCCAATTGCCCATACATCGTTCAAATCACGTGCATGAAACGATGAACCTATTGGCGGTCACATCCAATACTAGACTGCAGTATAGCGAAATTGACCTTTTCGGAGAATAAACGTCAGCATCGTCCGCCGGGTTTAGGGGATGGCGCATTCATTCCAAAGAGATTTCCGAACCTTCGTCTATGCTGGAAGTCTACCTTTTCTGCACGGACGTTCGTGCAATTCATTCAAGCACTGTGGTGCCCGCTGGAGGTTGAACAGGATGCTCTATAACATTAATGCTCAAATGATGTCCGCCATGCGTCCCATGCATGTGGCGGCACGATTGGGTCGGCAGATGTGTTACCAACCCTGGAATCCCATGAATTATGGCTGGTACCTGCGAACGGTGCGGGCCTCGTTAGAGTTGGTCGAGCGCCTGACCGATTGTTATGAAAAGCCCGAGTGGCATCTGGACACCACCGAGATCGATGGCCGTTCCGTTGGCATTGAATACTGCGATGTGGTGGAAAAACCGTACTGTAATCTGGTGCATTTTCGTCGCCGCAAGCGTGGCTTAAAGCAACCTAAGGTCATGATTGTCGCGCCGCTGTCGGGTCACTTTTCTACCTTGTTACGCGGCACGGTAGCAGAGTTTCTGCCAGACCATGAGGTGTACATTACCGATTGGCTGAATGCCCGCGACGTACCGACGTCTCAGGGGGATTTCAGCTTTGATGATTACGTTGATTATCTGATCGATTTTCTGCAATTTCTGGGGCCAGATACTCATGTGCTGGCGGTGTGCCAGCCCTGTGTTCCGGCGCTGGTGGCCGCCAGTGTGATTTCCAAACGTGGCGATGATTTTCTGCCAAAGAGCATGACCTTAATGGGCGGGCCGATTGATGTGCGCATCAGCCCCACTGAGGTCAATGACTATGCCTCAGACAAAGATCTTGAATGGTTTGAAGACAACGTGATTTGCCACGTCCCCAATGGATTTGCGGGCAAAGGTCAGCGTGTGTATCCCGGATTTATTCAGTTGTCCGGTTTTATGTCGATGAACATGGATACCCACATCAGTAAGCACTTTAAGTTCTTCACGGATCTGATCAAAGGCGACGGCGACAGTGCTGAGGCTCATCGTGATTTTTACAATGAGTATCTGGCCGTGATGGATATGCCAGCCACTTATTATCTGGACACCATACGTAAGGTATTCCTTGAGCATCAGCTGCCAAAAGGAGAGATGATGTTCCGTGGTGAGCCGGTCGATCTCAGTGCCATTAAAGACATGGCCTTGATGACCATCGAAGGTGAACTGGATGACATCACCGGCAAAGGGCAGACGTCGTGCGCGTTGGAATTGTGCAGTGGCATAGCGACTGCGAAAAAATTACACCGTGAAGAACCGGGCGTCGGTCATTACGGTATTTTTAATGGCCGTAAATTCCGCGAGAACATTGCTCCGGCAGTGAAAGAATTTATGACCAAGCACAGCTAAGAAACACCTGCCAAAGAAGTACAGCGGGGTCAGTGCAAACACCCCGCTGAATCGTGCTCACCTATCATCTGAGGTATGATCAAACAAATGGTTTGGACCTGCCTCAGATGCCTTCATCGTCTTCCTCTTCCTCTCAGTCTTCCCGTACTCAGTCTCCATCGAACGCCTCAGACACTGAGACATCCGGCCGCCGGTCGTTGACCGATGATCTCTATGAAAAACTCGTCAACGACGAGGATGCTCGCGCGTGTCGCGCCATTCCCGATGAGGCGTGTCGTGAGGTACCGGGTAATTTTATTCGTACGCTCGCCAGTCAGGCCCTGACCAAACTGGGCGATGCCTTGGTCAATCCGAAAATCACCTTGCCCTGGCTAATGCAGTCGGTGGGGGCGCCGTTATGGATGTTGGCCTGGTTGGTGCCGATTCGTGAGTCGGGGTCGATGCTGCCGCAGTTGGCCATTGCCAGCTGGGTACGGACTTTGGCTGTGCGCAAGTGGGTCTGGGTGTTGGGCAGTAGCTTGCAGGCGCTGGCCATTGCCGGGTTGGCGTTAATGGCCTTTGCCAGCCTGGGGCCGTTGGCGGAGGCAGGCACGCTAGTGGGCGGCTTGATGCTGGGGTTATTGGTGGTGTTCAGTCTTGCGCGCGGGTTAAGTTCGGTGGCGTCGAAGGATGTGCTGGGTAAAACCATTCCTAAGCAACGTCGTGGCAGTTTAGGCGGCTGGGCTGAGAGTCTGGCGGGGTTGATTACCTTAGGCCTGGCGCTAGCGCTGATGTTTGGACCGGGGCTGCAAGGCGATGCGGCGACGCAACTCTACGCGGTGGGATTTGCGGTTGCGGCGGGTTTGTGGGCGCTGGCGGCGTGGGTGTATGCCGGTATCCGTGAGTTTCCGGGCGAGACCGACGGTGGCAAAAACGGGCTGAAAGAAGCGTTTGGACGGGTCTCTTTGCTATGGGAAGACGCGCCCTTTCGGAGTTTCCTGTTGGCCCGCGGTCTGTTGCTATGCTCGGCGCTGACGGCGCCGTTTATCGTGGTTCTGGCACAGCAATCCTTGCAGGCGAGCCTCAGTGTGCTGGCCCTGTTTATGGCTGCTAGCGGCTTGGCAAGTTTGCTCTCGGGGCGCTTTTGGGGTCGGTTTGCCGATGTCTCCAGTCGTCGGGTGATGATCTCGGCCGGGCTGTTGGCCGCGGCTGTTGGCGCAGTGATCTGGGCTATTGCGCTCTGGTTACCCGGCAGTCTGCAACAGCTCTGGCTGCTGCCGCTGATGTACTTTGTACTGAGCGTGGCGCATCAGGGCGTTCGGCTGGGGCGTAAAACCTACGTGGTGAATCTGGGTGAGGGTAACCGCCGCACCGATTACGTCGCGGTGGGGAATACCCTGATCGGCATCCTACTGCTGCTCACAGGCACCATTGGTGTACTGACGCCCTGGCTAGGCATGGCAGGGGTCATTCTGGTGTTGTCGCTGATGGGATTGGCGGGCAGCGCCATGGCCTGGCGTTTGCCCGAAGTGGAAGGTTAGCCGCGATCAATCAGGTAGTTCAGATATTCGTCGCGTAAGCTGCGTTTCTGTAACTTGCCTGTGGCCGTGTGTGGCAGCGTATCCACCACCAGTACGTCGTCCGGCGTCCACCATTTGGCGATTTTGCCCTCCAGATAGGCATAGACGCTCTCCTTGTTGAGTTCGTGGCCTTCGACTGGCACGACAAATAACAGGGGGCGTTCATCCCACTTGGGGTGTTTGACCCCAATGACGCAGGCTTCGGCAACGTCGGGGTGGCCCACGGCGGCATTTTCCAGATCAATCGAGGATATCCATTCGCCACCGGATTTCACCACGTCTTTGGCGCGATCGACGATCTGCAGATAGCTGTGCGCATCGATGACGGCGATGTCGCCGGTATCAAACCAGACACACCCGGCATCGTCAGTAAAAAAGGCATCGGGCTTTTCGGTTTTGTAGTAACCACTGAGCACCCAAGGGCCACGAACGCGCAGATACCCCCGGGTTTCACCGTCGTGCGGCAGGCGTTTGCCATTGTCGTCAAAAATCGCCAGTTCAATGCCAAACATGGGTTTGCCTGCAGTGGTTTGCAGCCGATAGCGCTCGTCGTCGCTCATGCTTGCCATGGCTTTTGTCGGAGCGCCCAGCGTTGCCAGTGGCGAGGTCTCTGTCATGCCCCAGATCGGCAGCAGATAAATACCAAAGTCCTTATCCAATGTTTCGACCAGAGAACGCGGTGATGCTGAGCCACCGACGCCGACGGTTTTCACGCTGGGAATGCCCAGATCATTGGTCTTCAGGTAGTCCACTAAGCGCAACCAGACGGTGGGAACACCCAGCATCAGATCGACTTGCGCCAGATCAATCAGCTCAAACAACTCAGGGCCATCCATGCCATCGCCGGGCAGCACCAGCGTGGCGCCGGACATGGGCGCAATGTAGGGCATGCCCCAAGCGCACACGTGGTACATAGGGACGACCGGCATCACCACACTGTCGCTGGAGACATTGAGCGCGTCCGGATTACGGCTGGCGTAGGCGTGCAGTACCGTGGATTCATGCGAGTAAAGAACCCCTTTGGGGTTGCCCGTGGTGCCGGAGGTGTAACACAGGCAGGCTGCCTGGTGGGCATCAAAGCGCGGCCAATCAAACAGATCGGGCTGCGCTGCCAGTAGGTCTTCGTAGTTAATGACATTGGGCAGACTGGTGGTCGGCATCTGCGCGCTGTCGACCATCAGCACGAAGCCTTTAACACTGCTCAGTTGGTCGGCGATGGGCTCCAGCAGGCTGGCAAAACACGCATCCAGAAAGACATAGCAGTCTTCGGCGTGATTGATGATGTATTCCACTTGCTCGGCGTACAGGCGAGGGTTCACGGTGTGACAGATCGCCCCGATGCCGGAAATGCCGTAATAACACTCCAGATGGCGATAACCATTCCAGGCCAGCGTGGCTACGCGGTCGCCTTCACCGACGCCCAGAGCAATCAGGGCATGCGCCAGTTGCTTGCTGCGCTTTAACGCATCGCGGTAGGTGTAGCGATGAATGTCCCCTTCCAGACGACGGCTGATGATTTCGCGGTCGCCGTGGTGGGCGGCGGCGTATTCAAGCAAATCACTGATGAGCTGGGGTTGCAGCATCATCTGGCCCGGCAATGGCGTAGCAGCGGTCATGAGGGTGCCCCGTAATGAAATAAATGACACTTCAGCTTATGCCCGCCTTGCGGACTCAGCCAGTAGAAACGTGAAGTTTGTTCGGTGAATTTTTTATCAATAAAAGGGTCGTGGTTCGCCACGGTATGGCCTATGGCGCAAAGGGTGTTTTTGTTGGCGGGGTCTGACGTCATTGTCGCCACATCATGAGCCAGATCAGTGCCGCCCAGAGGAGCGCGCAGGTAAGGTAAAAATCTCACAGGCAGGGCAATGACCCGCGCACGTTTTAGCAGGAGGCTTCCATGAGCGAACACAGCATAGAGTTGCTTGGGCAAAAATTCAGTTACCCCACGACCTGGCAAGGGACCTTGTCGGTGATGGCTGTCTCTGCCGCCATCGCATTTCTGGGGTACACCCTCGATGCCGATCAGATCCGCTCTTACCAAGGCTTATTCGCCGGAAAAACAGAGCAGGCGTATCAGGAATCACTGGATACGGTAGCGACCCTGAATCAGCAGATTGAGTCCATGCAAGGCACGATTTTAGAGCTATCCGCCAAAGCCTCCCTCAATGGCGAGGAGAAAAAACAGGTGTACCAGGTACTGGAGAGTGATCGTCTGACGCGAGAGAACAAGCTCAATGCGCTCAGCGTCAGCCAGCAGGCACGCACCGATGCGCTACTGACTCAGGCGCCTGATTTGCCGCCCCGGGAAATTAAGAAAATCGAACTGCAGCAGCAGAGCATTGAACAGCAGTTGAAAGCCATTCAGACCCTGCAATCGACTCAGAATAAGGTACTTCGATGAAAAGCTTGGTGATTTGCGCGGACGGCACCTGGAACCGACCTGAAAAAGATCTGAAAAAAGACGTCGCTACCAATGTCCTGCGCCTGGCTCGGGCGGTGGCGCCGGCCACCAGTGCTCAGCAAGTATTTTACGACTGGGGCGTGGGGTCGTATTACGATCAGACCATCGGTGGTGCGACCGGGCGAGGGCTGCATAAAAATATTTTGGACGATTACCGTTATCTGGTGCAGAACTTCAATCCGGGGGATCGTATTTATTTATTCGGATTCAGTCGCGGTGCCTACACCGTACGCAGTTTGTGTGGCCTGATTAATAACTGCGGTATTTTGCGGCGCGAACAGGCGCATCGGATTGAAGAAGCGTTTCGTCGGTACAAATCGTCGTCGCGGGACTGGCATCCTGATGGTAAAAAATCCGTCGAATTTCGCGCCCAGTATTCGCACCCGTCGCGCACCATCGATTTTGTCGGCGTATGGGACACGGTGGGGGCGATGGGTATTCCGATTTCATTTCTGGGATTGTTCGACGACAAAGATGAGTTCTATGACACTAAGCTTGGGCGGAACGTCGCAGTGGCGCGTCATGCCATGGCCATCGACGAGCATCGTCGTGATTTTGAGCCCACGATTTGGCAGGAGCGTCCGGGGCTGGATATCAAGCAAGTCTGGTTCGCTGGAGCGCACAGCGACATCGGTGGCAATTATCAGCGGGATCGCGATGGCGGCTTAATTTCCGACGCCGCGCTGGAGTGGATGTTGGACGAAGCGGCACAGCATGGGTTGTCGATTGAGCCCCATGTCCGTGACAGCCTGTGTTATCACGCCGGTTCCAGTATTCATAACTCATACCGTAAGTTCTATCGCGTGAAAAAGCGGCTGTACCGCCCCATCAATCACGGACATGGACCGGTATTGATTCATCGTTCGGTGCAACAGCGCTGGCAGCAGGATGCCGGTTACCGCCCGAAGAATCTGAAAGCGTATCTGGAAGAACATGGTTGGCCTGCGCACCTCGAGGGTTAACGTGAGTGAGTCATCAGTCCTCAATTCACCAAGCGCTTGAATAGCAAAGAGTAACGCCGTCACATTTTTGCAGGGAAGGACGGATAAGTACCTTAGTTTGCCGGAAAATCACCTATGACAAATAGGCCAGATCATTAGACTGATTGCGTCACTTCTAATTCCGGGCTTTGCTCTTGATCTTGTCTCCTCGGCGCCGACTGATGCGCGCTGCACTTCTCTCTTCAACATTTGATCCCATTCGGGCGGTGTTGTGTCTTTGGGGTGCCGTTATATTGCTGGTCGGAATGGGTGTGGGTGCTCAATCGGTCGCAGCTGAGCCCGTGTCGGATAACAATCGATCAACTCAAGGCTTCCAGTACTTTGCGCAGTTGCCCGCCGATGTGTCGGCGATCTTCCGCGACAAGGGCTTTTACGACCGTTCTGGTTGCTCGGCGCTGGTATCACGCTTACTGACCGATACCTACAAGATGCCAGTCTCGGAAGGCGAGTTTTTTACCCGCTTGTTGCTGCACCGCAATCACGAAACCTTCGAGCGCTTAAAAGGCTTCTCGCTGGTGGATATTCAGAACGCCATTCGCTCCTTGGGCATTCATGTGACGACCTACAAGTCGACCAATCTGCTGGCGGATTTACGCGACCGTCGCGAGCGCGTTAAGGATGGCCCGTATTTGATGGTGCCCGACGTCGATCGGGATTTTCGTCGCTTTATGCTGTTTCACGACGCCGACGATGACTTCGTTTACTTGCAAGACCCCGCCTTAAACCGAGTGGCGGTGTCGCATGAGGAATTCGAACGGGTTTTTATGCCGTTGGTGATGGTGTTACAGGGGCGGGTTGGCGACTTTACTCGTTTATAAAGCGCAGACAGGCCCAGCGTGCGCTGGGCTGTCATCATGCCTGACGACTATCAAAAAATAGCCGCTCAGGCTTACTTCAGGGTCTTAGCGCTCTACCGCCAGCGATACGCCCATGCCGCCACCGATGCACAGGGTGGCCAGACCTTTCTTCGCATCACGTCGCGCCATTTCATGCAGCAGGGTCACCAGAATGCGGCAGCCTGAGGCACCAATCGGATGGCCCAGCGCAATCGCTCCACCATTGACGTTGATCTTATCGGCGTCCCACTCCAGCCCCTTGTTCACGGACAGAGCCTGAACGGCAAAGGCTTCGTTGGCTTCAATCAGATCCAGATCGCCCACTTCCCAGCCGGCTTTCTGTAAGCACTTTCTGGTCGCAGGAATTGGGCCAGTACCCATAATGCGCGGCTCGACACCGGCATTGGCGTAGCCCTTAATGGTTGCCAGTACTGGCAGGCCCAGCTCACTGGCCTTGGCTGCACTCATCAGCATGACCGCGGCAGCACCATCGTTCAGCGATGAGGCATTACCGGCGGTGACTGTGCCGTCTTTTTTGAAGGCCGTGCGCATGGCCGCGAGCTTTTCTTCGGTGACGCCAGCGCGTGGGTTTTCGTCCACCTTAAACACAACCGGGTCGCCTTTACGCTGAGGAATACTGACCGGCGTAATCTCTTCGTCGAACTTTCCGGATTCAATCGCCGCTAAGGCTTTGGTTTGCGAGGCGGCGGCAAAGGCGTCCTGTGCTTCGCGGCTGATGTCGTAGTCGCAGGCAATGTTCTCGGCGGTAATGCCCATGTGGTAGTCATTAAATGCATCCCAGAGGCCATCCACGACCATGGTATCGACCATGGTAATCGGGCCCATGCGCTGACCATTGCGTGAGTTCGGCTGTGCGTGTGGTGCGTTGGACATCGACTCCTGACCACCTGCAATGACGATATCCGCGTCGCCACAGGCAATGGCCTGTGCCGCCAGGTGCACGGCTTTCAGGCCTGAGCCACAGACCTTATTGATGGTCATGGCCGGTACGCTGGCCGATAGGCCGGCTTTGATCGCTGCTTGGCGGGCTGGGTTCTGGCCGCAGGCGGCGGTCAGTACCTGCCCCATCAACACTTCATCGACCGCGTCGTTGGCAACGCCGGTTTTTTCTAATAGGGCACTGATGACAGTCGCACCCAGGTCAACGGCAGAGAGGCTGGCAAGGGAGCCACCAAAACTGCCGATGGCGGTACGGGTGGCGGCAACGATAACAACGTCGGTCATGAAGATCTCCTGAATCATTCAAGTGAGCACAGCGGCGTGGTCGCCAACGGAGCGGGCGTCAGATGCCATGTCTGTGTTCCGGTAAAAGTTGGGTGCAACTGCCAATATGCAGCCTTAGTTATAGCGCTAACGGCGCAGACCAGAGAGTCTGCGCCGGGAGTCTGACCGGCATTCCCGACAAACACGAGCGGTCGGCCGTAAAAGCCGCTTTGCCATTTGAAAAGTTCAGCGGCGGGTAGGCAGCGGGCATTAACCTTCCTGATTGGTTGGGCCGGTGCGATCCAGGGCGCCAACATCCAAGACCGGAGAGGCGTCAATGTGTTGCGCATCCATCATGTAGGCCACGCGTTCGAGTGAGGCCAGGATCATGCTTTGCTCCCAGTCGTGCAGATCCTGAAACTGCTGCACAAAACTGTCCTGCAAGGGCTTAGGTGCATCCATCAGGACGTCGTGCGCCTGATCGGTCAGGTGAACGTAGACCTTACGTTTATCTTCCTGACCACGCTCGCGTCTGACGAAGCCGCGTTTTTCCAGGCGGTCGACAATGTTAGTCACCGTTGCCTGCGACAGGCTGACGCCGCGAGCAACATCGCCCACGGTCATCTCACCCTGTGCGCGCACCGTTTGCAGAATCAATAACTGTGGCGAGGTCAGGCCAGAGGTTTTACTTAGTTGGCGCGAGTGGAGGTCGGTCGCACGAATAATGCGACGTAAGGCCACCAACACCTCGTCATAGCGGTTCATGAGGCAATGTCCTGGTTCGATCTGGCGCGCAGTGTATCACTGAGCGAATCGCGGTGGGGGACCTTGCATGGAGATAATTAGAGTTCGTCATAATTTTGTCATGATGAACGGCGGTATCTTGTCGGTTAATTATTTTCTTCTCTAAATAGTTGGGTCGAGCTCGAAAGTCTTCGAATAGCGCGATACGGTGCCGTGAACGGCGTTTCTGCGTTGGAAATAAGCGGTTAAACCGTCGAACATGGCGGTGCACGTCTAGATTGTAATCTTTGTCTTTATGTCTCTGGTGCGTTTGTTGAGATAATATTTAGAGTTGAAAGTAAATTTAGAGTCTGTATAATGCATCGTGTTCTAAACAACTAACCGGGACGTAATGGCCACAAGCCGGTACGCGATCCCGACGAGGAAATGAGTAAGGTTATGGCGCAGGCAGCGCCTGCAACATCGACACCCCCTTCCACCGCATCACTGCAATTTCGTAAACCCAATCCCGAAGACGGCGCCGCCGTACATGCCTTGGTTGCCGCTTGCGCACCGCTTGACCCTAACTCGCTGTACTGCAATCTGCTGCAATGCACCCACTTTCGCGATACCGCCATTCTGGCTGAGCGCGATGGCACATTGATGGGATTTATTTCTGGCTACCGCTTGCCCGAGCAGCCTGACACCTTGTTTGTCTGGCAGGTGGCGGTGAGCGCACAAGCCCGTGGTCAGGGATTGGCCAGCCGCCTGCTGACCGAGCTTCTGGCACGTCCGCAGCTGAGCAGTGTGCGTCATCTTCACACCAGCATTACGCCCGGAAATACGGCGTCGTACCGCACCTTTGAGCGCCTGGCCCAGACACTCGAGGCCCCGCTTCAGGAACGCGTGATGTACGACAAAGAGCTGCATTTCAACGGTGAGCACGATACTGAAATGCTGGTTCACATCGGTCCGTTTGAGACCACCCGCCTGAGTGCGGCTTCACACTAATTTCAACCAGAAACAGAGGACCTCTGCTATGGGTATTTTTAAAGACCTAGAGTCAAACGTACGTGGCTATTGCCGCTCTTTTCCTGTGACATTTGTTAAAGCTCAGAATGCCACGCTGACCGACAGTGAAGGCCGCGAGTACATCGATTTTCTCGGTGGTGCGGGCACGCTGAATTACGGCCATAACAATCCGGCCTTTAAGCAGGCATTGATTGAATACATTGAGTCTGATGGCATGACTCATGGTCTGGACATGCACACCGATGCGAAAGAAGCGTTTCTGCATGCCTTCAAGGACTACATCCTGACGCCGCGACATATGGATTATAAGATTCAGTTTACCGGCCCGACTGGCACCAATGCGGTCGAAGCGGCGCTGAAAATTGCGCGCAAAAATACCGGTCGCCAGACCATTGTCTCGTTCACCAATGGTTTTCATGGGGTGACTCAGGGATCGGCGGCGGTCACCGCCAACGGCTATTACAAAAAAGCCAGCGGTCTGCCGACGACCGGTGTGCACTTTATGCCGTTTGATGGCTATCTGGGTGACTTTGATACGCTGCAATATTTTGAAAAAGCCTTACAGGACGGCTCCTCAGGCCTGGGCCATCCGGCGGCGGTCATCGTCGAATGTATTCAGGGCGAAGGCGGATTAAACGTCGCCTCGAAAGCCTGGATGCAACGTCTGCAAGCGCTGTGTAAGCAGTACGATATGTTGTTGATCGTCGATGATATTCAGGCCGGTTGTGGTCGTTCTGGCACCTTCTTCAGCTTTGAAGAATTTGGCATTGAGCCAGACGTTATCACGCTGTCGAAATCCCTCAGTGGCTATGGCCTGCCGATGGCCATCGTGCTGTTAAAAGAGGCGCTGGATACCTGGGAGCCGGGTGAGCATAACGGTACTTTCCGTGGTAACAACCATGCCTTCATCACCGCCCGCCGTGCCATTGAAGAGTACTGGAGCGACTATCGCTTTGCCGAAGAAGTGCAACACAAAGCCTCGGTATTGCGCCGTCGTCTGAAAGAAATTCAGGCCGAGTTTGGTGGTCAGTTAACGCACAAAGGCCGCGGCATTATGCAGGGTCTGGAGTGTGCCAACGGTGACGTTGCTTCTGAAATTACTTCGCGTGCGTTTGAAGAAGGTCTGGTGATTGAAACCAGTGGTTCAGACGGTCAGGTGGTGAAAATTCTGGCGCCGCTCACGATTGAAGAGAGCACCCTGAATGCCGGTCTCGATGTACTTGCCAAAGTCATCGGTGACGTCATGGCTGAACAGATTTCTAAAGCATCGTAAGGACCCCACACATGATTGTTCGTACTCTGGAAGAATGCCAACGCAGTGAGCGCACCGTGAATGGTGGGAACTGGGAAAGCGTGCGCATGTTGTTAAAAGACGACAACATGGGCTTCTCGTTTCATATCACTACCATTTTCGCGGGCACCGAAACCCCGATTCATTACCAGAATCACCTTGAGTCGGTGTACTGCATTTCGGGCGAAGGTGAAGTAGAAACCTGCGACGACGGCAAAATTTACCCGATTCGTCCGGGCACCCTGTACATACTCGATAAACACGACAAGCACCTGCTGCGTGCCAGCAAAGACATGCAAATGGCGTGTGTGTTTAATCCGCCGCTGAATGGCAAAGAAGTGCATGACGAAAACGGGGTCTATGCCCTCGAAGCAGAGCCGGTCACGGATTAATACGCGGATGAGTGCCCACGTATTACATTCAAAGATCTGGAAGTAGTTATGCATAGTGTTGAAAAAATTGGTGGTACGTCCATGAGCCAGACTCAGGACGTACTGCAGAATATCTGGTTGCGCCCTCAAACCGTTGCAGAAGGTAGTCAGCCGACCCTGTACCAGCGAGTGTTTGTGGTGTCCGCGTATGCGGGCATGACCAACGGTTTACTGGAGCACAAAAAAACCGGCGAAGCAGGTGTCTACGCCTTGTTTTCCGACATGGACGAGTCGCGTCCGTGGGAGCCCAAACTGTACGAGGTGCTCGATACCATGTTGGCAAAAAATGCCGAGATGTTTGCCGAGCACCCGTTAGTGCAAAAACGCGCCGACCAGTTTATCAGTGGCCGTATTGATGACGTGGCCCAGTGCCTGCGTCATCTGGAGTCCGTCTGCACCTTTGGTCATTTCCAACTGGATGACCACCTCCACCGCGTGCGCGAAATGCTCAGTGCATTGGGCGAAGCACACAGTGCCTACAACTCAGTGCAGTTGTTGGGTTTGCACGAGGTAAATGCGCGGTTTATCGATCTGACAAACTGGCGCTCGGACAGTCAGCACAGTCTCGAAGACCACATTGCCCATGCTTTTGCCGACGTTGATTTAAGTCGTGAAATGCCGATCGTCACCGGTTACACACAGTGTCGCGAAGGACTGATGAAGACCTACGACCGCGGTTACAGTGAGATGACGTTCTCGAAAGTGGCCACCGTCACCGGCGCGCGGGAAGCGGTCATTCACAAGGAATATCACCTGAGCACGGCCGACCCGGAAATGGTTGGGGCGGATAAAGTGCAGCCCATTGGTCTGACCAACTATGACGTGGCCGACCAGCTGGCCAATCTGGGGATGGAAGCGATTCACCCACGAGCAGCGGCGGGATTGCGTAAGCGCAATATTCTGTTGCGGGTCAAAAACACTTTCGAACCCGAACATGGTGGCACCTTAATCCGTAACGATTACAGCAGTGCGACCCCGAAGGTTGAGATCATTGCTGGCACCCGCAATGTCTGGGCGCTGGAGCTGTTTGATCAGGACATGGTGGGCGATGCTACTTACGGTCAGAAAATGAATGACCTGGTGTTTGAATCCGGTGTGCGGGTGCTGACCAAAGACTTTAACGCCAACACCGTGACCTTTTATCTGAAAGGCAATTCTCGTCGGATTAATTGGTTGATGGATCGTCTGCAAGCGGCTTATGCCCAAGCCGATGTGCGCGTTGAAAAACTGGCCATGGTCAGTGCCATTGGCAGTGATATGAAAGTGCCGGGATTGCTGACATCTGCGGCGACGGCGTTATCTGAGGCGGGGGTAAATATTCTGTCGGTGCACCAGGCCATGCGTCAGGTCGACATGATGTTTATTGTCGCCGATCAGGATTACGCGGCGGCAGTAAAAGCGCTGCATAGTGGATTAATTGAAGGCGCTCAGGGATGGGCGAAAAGCGCATGATTCGCGCGGCGCGACAATTGCTGGTGTCCTTGTTGGCATTTGCATCGGCGCTGGTCTGGTTGCCCGATCACGCCGTTGCTAATGAAGGAGACGGGACTGTTCATGCTGGCCCTATTACTACCGGTTCTACTCATACCGGCTCTGGGAATACAGCGCCTGCGACAGAACCTTCAGCCGGTCATGTGGCGGCGTCAGATCAGAAAGCCACACAGACGATTGAGGCGCTCAATGCGCCTCTGTATTCGCCTTTCACAGAACGCTATCTGTTAGACGAGGTGAAAAACCTACGACAGGCGGTGGCCGACGTGCGTGTGGAAACCACCAAAATGGTCACGGATCGTGAACTGGAAGTGGCCGATAAAGCGCTGCTGTATGCGACCGATACCGTCACCTATTTTTTCTACCTGATTGCCGGTGCCTCAACGTTGCTGGTGCTCGTTGGTTGGAATTCGCTGCGTGAAATTAAAGAACGGGCGACAGCCATGGCCAACGACGAAATTCTGCGCATCACTAATTCCTACGAATCCCGGTTGGAAAAACTTGAGCGCGAGCTACACCACAAATCCCGTCATATTGCCGCGACTCAGGAAGAAATCGAACTGACCAATGAAATCCACTCGCTGTGGTTAAAAGCCTCTCAGGAGAGCAGCCCGCAGAATAAAATCGCCATTTACGATCAGATTTTATCGCTGCGTCCGGACGACATCGAAGCCATTACTTACAAAGCCGATGCTGCGCTCCTGTTAGGGCAGGCGCAGTGGGCCATGAGTCTGGCCAATCGCGCTTTAGCCATGGATGCCGATAACAGTCATGCCCTGTATCAGCGTGCGTGTGCGTATGCGGAAAGTGGTCAGGTCGATGAGGCGCTGCGTGATTTAGCCACTGCCATTGGTCAGGCCGATGCCTTGCGTGAGCAGGCCGCACTGGATTCGAGTTTCAGCAAGCTCACCGAGTTAGACGCCTTTCAGGCACTGGTGACTCCGCACGGTGTGGATCGCCAGAGCTGATTCTGCTTATGTGATTCTTTATATGACCCGCCTTGCTGGTTGAGGCGGTGTTGTGTCTTTTCAATTTCTCATTTCAGTCCCAGTCCCAGTCCCAGTCCCAGTCCCAGTCCCAGTCCCAGTCCCAGCCCCAGTCCCAGCCCCGGGGCTTTTGACGCCTTTGTCGGGCAGAGCAGGGCGTTTTCTATCGGAGTGATGGAGAAAATCAATTTCACCGGAACCTCTGCCCCCGGCACTCTTCATACCTGTAAGTATTCATTATTCACAGCCAGTCAGTAGGAGGGAGCATGTCGGATATTAATGACTCTCGCGCTATCGCGTCATCCGCGAATCACTCACACGCCATTGTGGTAGAAGGCGGGGCCATGCGGGGCATTTTTGCCAGCGGCGTGCTCGACGCCTTAATGAGCGTGGGGATCACCCAGTTTGATCTGGCGATTGGCGTTTCTGCTGGGGCAACGAATTTATCCGGGCTGGTAGCTCACCGGCCCGGTCGCAGTCGGCGTGCCATCATGGAGTTTGCCCGTCAGAAAGAATTCTTCAGCCCCGTGCGCTTTTTGCGCGGTGGCCATATGACCGATGTGCATTGGCTGTGGCACTACACCCATGAACAGGACCCCTTGACCGGGCTGAACCCGAACACTCGTTTTCTCGCTACGGCCACTCATGTTGAGACCGGTGCGGCGCACTACCTTGAGGTCACGGAAGACAACCTGCACGACGCCATGGTGGCCTCCTGCGCCATTCCGTATCTGTATCGTGAGCCGGTGATGGTGGCGGGCGAGGCCTACGTGGATGGCGGTGTGGCCGACTCGATTCCGGTGCGTCAGGCGTATGAACTGGGGGCGCGGGACATTACGGTGGTATTGTCGCAACCTTTAGGGTTTCGCAAAAAAGAAGGCCAGTCCTGGCTGCTGGATAAGCTGTTTGCCGATTCGCCAGCGTTGGTTGAGGCGCTGCATCGTCGTGCGGCGGACTACAACGCCAGCCTCGATTTTATGCACAACCCACCGTCGGACTGCCGCGTGCATGTGATTGCACCACCAACGGAGTTTGCCGTGTCGCGCTTGTGCATGAACGAGAAAAAACTCAATGATGGTTACGCGATGGGCAGTGTGGCAGCGTTGCAGTATCTGGCGCAGAAACATCCAACCTTATCCGTGGCGTAGTCCGTGTCTAGGTTCGGGATCAGGCAGAGGCTCGGCCTCAGGCGAGAAATAGCGCCAGCAATTCATTCAGGTACTGGCGCCCCAGCGGGGTCGCCTGAATTGGATCTCCGATACTGAGCAACCCCTTTTGGCGCGCGGCCTGAACTGCGTGCTCAATGCGTTGTAAGGATTGCCCGGTGCGTGCCTCAAACATACTGAGTGGTATGCCCTGATGCAGGCGTAAGGCATTCATCAGACACTCAAGACCAATGTCTTCCTCATCAATACGTTCACTGGCGGCCAGAAAAGGACGCTCTGGGTTGAGATAGTCTTTCGGCAGGCGGGTCTTGCGGGTACGGATAACGCTGAGTCGGTTATTTGAATGCTTGCCTGCTGCGGTACCGTCGGCGGATGAGACTGCACGCACGTCCGGCCCTACCTGAGTGATTTTGCCGTGTGCCCCGGCACCCAGACCAAGATAATCGCCAAACTGCCAGTAATTCACATTGTGTCGGGCTTCCCGTCCGGGTTGGGCGTAGGCCGAGATTTCATAGTGGCCGAATCCCGCCTCGCTCAGCAGGGCGTGTCCGGCGTCCTGAATGTCCCACAGCGTGTCGTCGTCGGGTAGGGTCGGCGGGTACTTAAAGAATTCCGTGTTGGGTTCAATCGTCAGCTGATACCACGACAGGTGCGTTGGAGAAAAACTCAACGCCGTGCGCAAATCGTCCAGCGCGGCGTCTACCGATTGCCCCGGTAAGCCGTGCATCA
>Ga0255776_10001890_pt1 | contig 23729 bp, 20 predicted proteins | sample 071ome_19_FD_179974 | JGI IMG/M metagenome (GOLD analysis project Ga0255776, IMG submission 179974) | Coastal salt marsh microbial communities from the Groves Creek Marsh, Skidaway Island, Georgia - 071413AT metaG (version 2) | ecosystem: Environmental > Aquatic > Marine > Intertidal zone >... | reverse complement strand
ATTTCCTCTCAGGATTTACCGCCAAACTGGCAGGGACCGAGCGCGGGGTGACTGAACCCACTCCGACTTTCTCCAGCTGTTTTGGTGCGGCTTTTCTGTCTCTTCATCCCAGCCGCTATGCAGAAGTTCTGGTAGAACGCATGCAGGCCGCAGGGTCACGAGCCTATCTGGTCAACACCGGCTGGAACGGCACCGGCAAGCGGATCTCGATCGGGGCGACACGCCATATCATCAATGCCATCCTTAATGGCAGCATCGATGAAGCAGATACCGAGCAGTTACCCTATTTCGATCTCGGCGTGCCGCTCTCGGTAGCCGGCGTGGATGCAGCGCTTCTGGATCCACGTAAGAGCTTTGACGAGCCCGCTGAGTGGGACTCAAGAGCGAGAAAGTTGGCCACTCTGTTCATCCGGAATTTCGAAAAATTCACCGACGACCCGTCTGCGGCGGCACTGGTTGCAGCTGGCCCTCAGGTCTGACGAGTGCAGCAAACCCTTGCGCGGGAGGCGTTAAGGCAAAAAAAAGGCGGCCACTGGCCGCCTTTTTTATCGCCGGGACAAATCAGTGCGCCCCGCTTTCCGCCTGAGCAGCAGGCAGAGCCAGCGCGGTCAGCTTGGAGCTGGTCTGCAGCATGATGTACTGATGCCCATCGTGCACCCAGCTGCTCATGCCATAGCTTGAGCGGGCAGGCGCTTCCATCTCGGCCGCAATCTCCCCGGTATCTTTGTCCAGAGCCCACAGCATAGGGGTACCGTCGGAGGCCTGGTCGGAATACACCAGCATGGTAGGCGTTACGACCATTGGCACCAGAGCACCGGTACCGGTATTACCGTAGACTGATTCCGAGACCCCCGCGCGTTCGAAGGCGTCCTTATAACGCTGCGGCGTTTCCCCGGTAGGTACAGTGAATTTCTTCTCACCGGTGTCCATGTCATAGGCGACGATCGTGCTGTAGGGCGGTTTCCAGATTGGCAGACCGCTCGGATGACGCGGCGGCCGCGCGGTCGCGCCGGGCACGCCATTCGCATACTGCGCGGTGGTTGTGCCGGTCGAGTTCGGGAACAGCAGATCAGCCTCCTCGCCCGGAATCAGCCGCAAGGCAAAACACGCGGTGTGCTCTGAAAGGTAAAAGACATTGTTCACCGGGTCAGCCACCGGTGGTGAAGTGATGTTCACGCCACCCGCCCCGCCGGGACAGTTCATGGCCGCATACTTACCCATGGGATTGTCAGCGTGGATCGGTGGATTAAATAGTCCCCCCATCACATAGTCTTCCATGGTAGCCAGTGACTGCGCCTTCAGCTCAGGCGTGAAATCCAGCAGATCCTCCTCACCGATTCCCTGCATGGAATAGGGTTCCGGCCAGGTCACATGGGGCTGCGTAGGAGAAAGGACCTCTCCCGGCACGATTGATGCCGGAACCGCACGTTCCTCAATCGGCCAGACCGGCTCACCGGTGAGGCGGTTGAAGGTATACAACCAGCCCTGCTTGGTCGCCTGCACCACAGCAGGAATCTCCTGCCCGTCCACGCTGAGATCCATCAGCACAGGCGCTGTCGGCGTATCAAAGTTCCAGATTTCGTGATGGACGAACTGAAAGTGCCACGCACGCTCACCGGTACTGGCGTTGAGCGCTATGATGCTCGCTCCGTAGAGATTATCGCCCGGGCGAAAGCCCCCGTAGTAATCGATGGTCGCGCTGTTGGTCGGAATGTAGACCAGGTCGTTCTCCGGATCAGCCGAGAGGGGCGCCCAGGAAGACACGTCTCCGGTCCATTCCCAGGCATCGTTTTCCCAGGTTTCGTGGCCGTATTCTCCGGGCTTGGGAATGACATTGAATTTCCATTTGAAATCGCCGGTGCGCAGGTCATAGGCGAGGATGTCGCCGGGTACATTTTCTATGCGCGCCTGGTGGTAGCCCTGTTCCGCAGAGTTACCCACCACGATTGTGTCGTTCACCACGATGGGCGGAGAAGACGACGTGATGTATCCGGTCTCAAGCGGGATGCCTTCATAGGGGTCGTAGGGATGACCCAGATCTTTCAGCATGTCCACGACACCGCTTTCCGGGAATCCGTCCACGCCAACCGGCGCACCCCAATCATCGAGCGGCACCCCGGTCTTGGCATCAAGCGCCGTCAGGAAAAAGCCCGGAGACACAATCAGCACCACGCCCCGTCCATCAATGTAGCCAAAGGCCACGCCTTTACCATAGTCGGCCCGCATGGAATATTCCGCGCGCGGGGTTTTTGGCTCGCGATAGGACCAGACGGTTTCACCGGTCTTCGGATCGATGGCGATGACATGGCGGTTATAGCCGGCCACTGTATAGAGCAGACCGTCGATCAAAGACGGCGTGGAACGGCCGCTTACCGCCCCGAAGCTGGCACCATCCCACTCCCAGGCCACTTCCAGATCCCCGAAATTCTCCGGCGACAACTCGTCAGCAGTGGTGTAGCGCGTGTGCGCAAAGTCATTGCCAAGCGTGAACCATTGGTCAGCGTCTTGAGCTGAGGTCAGCCCCGGACTCATAAGCATAAGAAAGGTGAGCAAAACCTTTCTTAAATCAATAGCTTGCATGGATTTCTCCTTCAGTTAAATAATCCGGTGCACCCGGCAGCGGGCTCCGGCGACGAATTCTTCAGCGAACTCGCCTGAACCTTCGGATTATCCGGCTTTTGAACGGGATTCCAAGCGCCTCAACTCCCTGAAAAGCAACAAAGTTTGTCTCACTCCGAAATCACCGGCTCACTGACCATCACGTAAGTCTCTTTGAAGATTTGCGGCATGCGTACGGCCTTGCCCGTATCGAGGTTGGTACAGACGAATTTGAAATGGCCGCGTGCCAGCGTCCGGCCAGATTCCGGATGGCGTATCTGAAACTGCCGGGCCAGTCTGACGCGCCCATCGGGATCGACGATCCAGGTCGCCACTTCAAGCGCATCGCCTTGATAGGCTGAGCCCAAAAGCTGTACGTCGAAACTGATCGCGGCCATACCGCGGGCCATTGTTTTACAGGTCACTTCATCCAACCCCAGAGAAGCCGAATGCGCAAACGCGCAATCGATCATCCACTGCACATAATTGTGAGTGGACACATGACCATATCCATCGACATGCCGGGCACTCGCAGTGACCGGAATGACAAAGGGGTGGGTTCTGTCCCAAAGTGCTTCTGACATACAGACCCCCCAGGTTAAAGAGCAGGCGCGGTGCTGGCGGGGCCCACAGGCCCCGATCACCACAGCGCTGAAGCCTCCATCACCGGTACCCGGCAATCAGCCTTTCAGCGCGAAAGTAAACAGACTGTTACCCGAAATGATAGAGACATATTGCACGCCATCCACCATATAGGTCACAGGTGCCATGACGATCTGCCCACCCAGATTCTTGTGATAGAGCAATTCGCCACTTTTTGCGTCGAGCACGTGGAAGTACCCTTCCCGGCCGCCGGTGATCAGCAGATCAGTCACTGTGGTCAGCATGCCACTGTCGCTGACGTCATACTGTTCGAACTCCCAGACTTCTTCCCCGGTATTCGGATCCATCGCCTTGAGCGAGGCATGCCCGACTTCATCCGTCCAGTTGTTTACCGGGTTGGTGCGGCCAATGCCGATCGTCGGGGCATCCGGCGCCGGCGCCAGCACACTGAACCCACCTCCGAGAAAGGCCCTGCCCGGGGTATATTCCTGCTCTTCCGAGCGATAAATCGTTGCGTAATCCTCCCAGGCACTGAAATAGAAGAGGCCAGTACGTGGACTGAAAGAAGGCGGGTACCAGTTTGTCCCGCCCTGATTTCCCGGATAGGTTGGCATACCGTCTGGCTGCGGCGTGATGATCGGCCGGCAGTTTTCATCCAGACCACTGGACCAGTTCACCCGCACATAGGGCTTGGCAACCAGACATTCACCGGATGTCCGGTCGAGGACATAGAAATAGCCGTTACGATTCGCCCACATCATCACCTTCTTGGGCATACCGTTCCAATTCAGATCCGCGAGCACCGGCACCTGAACAGCGTCATAGTCGTAAGGGTCATTCGGCGTGAACTGGAAATACCATTCCAGCTCGCCCGTATCGACATCCAGCGCGATAACCGAGTCAGAGTAAAGATTGTCACCTGGGCGCTGCTCGTTGTTCCAGTCAGGCCCGGGATTACCGACCCCCCAGTAAACCTGATTCTGTTCTGCATCGAATGAGCCGGTTATCCATACGGGTGCTCCGCCATGCATCCAGTCATCGTCCTGCCAGGAATCGTGGCCGGGCTCGCCCGGGCCCGGAATAGTATAGGTTTTCCAGGCCTGCTCCCCGGTGTCTGCATAGTAAGCTGCGACGTAGCCTCGTATTCCGAATTCCCCGCCACCAATACCAACGAGCACTTTGTCTTTTACCGCCAGGGGCGCCATAGTCACTGAATTAGCCAGTGCCACGTCACCCACTTCAGCGTCCCATAACACTTCACCGTTTATCCGATCGAGCGCAATCAGCCGAGCATCAAGGGTACCCATAAACACCCGATCATCCAGGACCGCGACCCCCCGATTATTTGCGCCACAACACACCCGGGCTCTCTCATCAGGCGTGTGCACGTATTTCCAGAACACCCTGCCGGTGATCGCATCAACCGCCATAACGCTGTTCGGACGCTCGGTCACATACATGATGCCGTCAACCACAATAGGGTTCGATTGCCACGCACCGAACACCTGATTCTGCAGCACCCACTTAAGTTCAAGATCGCCCACATTATCCTGATTGATCTGATCAAGCAGGCTGTAGCGCTGGCTCATGTAGCCGCCGTTGTAGGTCAGCCAATTCTGCGGCTCGTCGGCAGCGTTAAGAATGCGGTCATAAGGGACCTGAGCATTGGCAAGATAAAGGGATTGCCCCGCCAACAAGAGAGCCAGGCATCCTTTTAAAGCAGATTTGACGAGTTTAGCTATTCCCGTATTCAAAGTATTCATCCCTAGCTCTCCCCATCCAAAGTGAGCAAATAAGCAATGACGTCGGCCACTTCTGCCGGAGTCAGATTCGTCGGCCCCTTGCTTGGCGCTTCGCTGATCTCGTAAGTCACCAGATCGGCCTTAATCAGTGAACGCAAGCGTTCATTCGAGTCGATAAGCTGAACCGTGTAAGTATCCTCATTCAGCCGCCGTCCGATAATGGTTTCTTCATTACGGGTCACAATTCTGACCGGACGGTTGATGGGCAGAATCGCCGCAGCCGGATCGACCAGATTTAACTGCAGGTTGGCGGGTGAGCGCTCAACACCAATCGCGCTCAGATCAGGGGCTGTTCGTGGGCCCACTCCGTTTACCCGATGGCAACTCGCGCATTCCCCCTTTCCCTGAAAAAGCGCCAGACCGCGCACCGCATCTCCGATGCGAATGGCAATTCCGTCAGGATCGAGCCCGGCCCTGATATAAGCGATCACCCCGCTCAACTCGGACTCTCGCAAATCAAATGCCGGCATCTGCCCCTGCGCCCGACCTTCCGTGATCACGCTTCTCAGATCATCGTCTGACTGCGCTGAGCGAAACTCTCCCCGGGCCAGATTGATCCCGCTGACGAGATCACCCTGCGGACCATGACACAGTGCACATTCCCTTGAATAGACCCGCAGACCCGCCTGAATGGCTTCGGACGTGTATTGATGGTCCCCTATCTCCTGTGCCTGACTCAGGCAGGGCAACGCGGTCAGCGTCACGATAACTGAGAATAGTCGGATCCTCGACCGGCGAAGACCCCTGATTTGCTTGCTCATATGGATACCTATAATGCGAGTAAACTGCGTTTAAGCATATAACCTAGCCGCGAGCAGGTCTATATGGACCAAAGCCCGCAAAGCGGCAATTCCGCTCAGGTTTCGAAACAAAATCGGGTTTGTTATATTCAGGCCGTACAGGCATTGAAGCAACGCCGTCGGGCACGGAAATTCAACCTATATGCCTTCGCAATAAGGACAGCCCGATGCCTGATCAAGAACAATAACAGCGAGGTAATCCACTATGGTCCTGCTACCAGAAAAAGCCCTGCGAAGCGCAGGTATCGCCACCCTGATTGTCGGCCTGCTGATTACTCCCCTCAGCCTGCTGGCACAGGACAACAGCCAGGGCCGCTACCGCCCAGAAGGCAGACAAGTCGGTCTGGCGATCGGCCGGGAATTCGATGAAAGACTCTACGAAGTACGGACCTACGAGCCCGAGGTCAGTAGCGAAGCATTCGCCGGAGCGATGGTCTTCTACCCGTTAACCCTGAGCTTCGATCCGCCTAACGGCGCTGTGGCCTTTGTTCCCGGCTTCAGAGCACCTGCCTCTGTCTACGAATGGTGGGGACCTGCCCTGGCATCTCTGGGTTATACAGTCTTCATACTCGAGACCAACACGCCGACTGACGCACTCGCTGCCCGGGCTGATGCACTGATCGCAGCGGTGGACTTTATCAAGTCAGAAAACCAGAACCCTGACGCGCCCGTGGCGAATAAAATTGATCCGGAAAAAATCGCGATAATGGGTCATTCCATGGGTGGCGGCGCCTCTCTGGTGGCCGCTACGCAGATGGGAGACGACATCAAGGCAGTCATCCCACTGGCACTGTATTGCTGTGAACCCGGCCAGTCTTTCAGCGGTGATTACAGCAGCCTGACGGTACCTGCCATGATTATCGCCAGCGCCGAAGACGAGGTCGCGCCACCGGCTGATCACGCCAAACTGCTCTATGACTCCATCGGCGGCAGCAAGACCTATGTCGAGTTTGCCAGCGGTGACCACATGTTTGTGTCTAACAGTGGCCAGCAGAAAGCGGCTCTGGGGCGTTTCGTTCTGGCTTTCCTCAAAGACAATCTGGATGGCAGAAACCATCTGCAAGCGCTTGACGATGCGGGCGCGGAGCTGACTCTCTTCCTGACGGAGTAAGCCGTCAGCCCAGGCAGGACAAAAAAGGCGAAACTTGTACGTTTCGCTTTTTTTACCCTGACTGCCGTGCTTTATCGTGCACTCTGCCTAAGCGCTGCGCTCTCAGGATACCCACGTTTTCAGCCCACCGGGCTCAAGGCCACGCGGACCGGCACACGCTAGGCCCGATCGTCCCTGCCGCGATTCAGCTCCCAGAGTTTCGCGTATTTCATGAAGTTGTAAAAAGCAAAATTCATGCTGGTCAGAAGGCCGTCCACGCCGTCCAGAAAATGCCCTTTGAAAAAGTAGACCTGAATAAAGGACACGGGGAATATAAAAACAAGCGTGAATAAAGACACGCGATTACGCTTCTCGAACTTATCCTCAGCCTTGGCCTGACTGTACTTATTAGATTTATCCACCCGTTTGGAATAAGTCAGATTCTCATGGTGGTTGATGGTAGCCGCGGTCTGCGCGATCTTGCCGGTAATCGTGATACTTTCATGAACACGTCGGGGCTCATAGTGGCCGGCACTTTTGCGAAAAAGCCTGATCAGCCGGTCGTCACTGCCAAAGTGACGAGGGCGCCTTCCCCAGCGATACAGGGTCCGGGTGGATTCCAGAGCATCAGCTTCGTCCTCCGAAACCACCCGCATGATTTCATCCAGATAGGCGTCCGTCACGATTTCATCGGCATCGATGTTGAGCACCCAATCATTGCGACAAAGGCTCAAGGCGTGTGCTTTCTGTTCACTGAATCCGTTCCATGCATGATAGCTGGCCTGAACATTTTCATACTGCCCGGCTAATTCAACGGTACCGTCAGTGCTGCCGCTGTCTACGAGGATGACCTCATCGAACTCTACCAGCCGGTCAAGACAGGCACCGATGTTGCGTGCTTCATTCAGGGTGATGATGTAAGCGCTTACTGGAATTTTCTGAAACATTTGTGGAGCCCATGCAGACAGGAATTTATTGGGACGCCGACTCACTGTGTCTCAACACTCAGGGATGGAAGCTTATTATTGATGGCTTCCATCACCGCCTCAGGCTGTAAGGATGCCATGCAACGGTAATCCAATCGACAGTGAAAGGCGTCACAATCCTCGGCACAGCACAAGGTCCCGCGCAGAAGATGGCTGTGCTCACCCAGCGGAGCCCAAATCGCCTCATCACTTGGCCCGAACAGGGCAAACACCGGAGCACCGCTTGCAGCAGCCAAATGCATGGGACCACTGTCACTGCCGACAAAGAACCGACAGTGCTCATACAGCGCCATCAGCTCTGAAAAGGACAGACGATTGCACAAATTGACCGTTTCGTCTGTCTCGATCTGCCCGGTGATCGCGCGGATGATCTGCGCGTCCATCTCACCGGCACCCACCCAGACCACCTGATAACCGGAGTCCTGTAGCTGACTGACCAACCGGGCAAAATAAGCCTGTGACCAGAGCTTGTAGGGCACGCTTGCACCCGGATGAATGGCCACGAGCGTTTTGCTCTGCCAGTCCGGCATCAGCGTGCCAAGCACATCAAGCGCAGCCTGGTCGACCCGGAAAGGCAGTCGGGAGGCAGGCAGGTCAGCGTCCACAAAATCCGCCACGATTTCTCCGAACGCGTTAAATCGATGATTCTGATAGTTCAGGTCACGAATCTCGGTGTAAAAACGTTCTGCCCTCTTCATCACCGGGCCGATCCGGACCGGGCAACCACTCAGGCGGGCCAGTATGCCGGTAAAGCGCTCTCCCTCAAGATCCAGTATTACCTGCGAGCCTGTGCCTCTCAGCGCCGTCAGAAACCTCCAATAGTGCAACAGTCGACTGAAAAAGGGCTGACCGGCCGCCATTGCCTGGCGGGGATAGAGAATCAGCCGACTGTGCTCAGGCAAGATCAGTCTGGCCAGCGGACCAAAACGGGCATCCAGAACCACGGGCGCTTGCGGCCTGACAGAGAGCACTTTCAGTACCCACGGAAGCCCGAGGACAAAATTGCCCAGATAGTGGGTAGGAAACAGCAAAATCGGTGTTTCCTCAGCGCTGTTCTGGATTCCGTTTATCAAGGATCACTCCTGGGTGTCGGTGTCGGGCAATTCGATCACTGCCTGCGTCACCAAAACAGATCAGATATCAATGAATCCCGCAGTGGTCATGGACAGCATATTCACCGCTGCCGCCAGTGGTGCGTCAATCAGCATGACTTGCCACAGTCTTGCCACAATTACCCCCGATTGAACACCGGATCTCTACAAATTGTCACAAAGTCTGTCGTGACGAATCATTATACTTTACCGCGTGTTAAGGGATCCAAGGAAAGGCCGACACATCCGGTCATGGGCCCGGTTAGCCGCGCTAATTACGGACAAGGTTTCCACCAGACAAGTACCATGGACATGAAATCAGCAAACACGTTCAGACCGGGCCGGCAGATCGCATTGCTGCTGGCGCTGTTTGCCCTGATGAATCCAGTGCTGTCAGAGATACCCTCCACCAACCCGACATCCGGTGATGACGATTCAACGGTCGTCTATCCCGCCGATTATTTCAACCAATTCTTTCCCGTGTCGGCCAATGACATGCTCAGTCGCATTCCCGGCATCGATCTGGCACTGCGCGGCGGTCGTGGCGGCAGAGGCCTGGGATCGGGAGCTGGAGAAATCCTGATTAACGGCCAGCGTATTACCGGCAAGAACAACGGAGGCCGCAGCGCGCTGGCGCGGATTTCAGCAGACCAGGTGGAACATATCGAAATCATCCGTGGCACTTCGACAGAACTTGATATCAGAGGGGGCGGTCAGATTGTCAACGTAGTGCTGCTGGACGAACCCAGTCGCTCCAGCACCACCGTCCAGCTGCGCTCCGATGTCATACAGGACGGCACTTTTGACCCCGGCGGCCAGATCTCCCGCAGCGGCCAGAATGGCGATCTGAATTACCTGTTCAATCTGGAGGCAGACCCGCGCTATCGGGCCTGGGAAAGCCGGGAGTTCAGCTTCACACCGGACGGAGAACTGACCGAAGTGCGCAGGGAATCGCGCACCCGGGACGAAACCCAGTTGCAGACCAGTATGAATCTTGGCTATACCTTCCCACAAAGCGTGCTGCAGTTTAACGCCCTCTACGAAACGCTGGGTGAAGTCCCGGATGAACGCTACCGCACCATCACACAGCTCACAGATAATTCTTCACGCATTGAAACCGAGTCAAACCTCGCCACACGCGATGCCTGGGAATTAGGCGGTGACTTTGAATACGATTTCAATGACGCGGGCACCTATCGCTTTCTCTTCATCGTCAACGACCGTGATTCGATCAATGACCGCAACCGTTTTCAGCAAACCGATGGTCTGAGCACTCAGGACCTCTTCATCCGGAATGCCGGGAGGGACCGGGAACGCATTGCCCGAACCTCTTACACCTTCGATTTCAGCGATCTGCAGGGTTTGGAACTGGGTGTTGAGGGCGCTCAGACCATCAGAGACTCAAACCTCATGCTCGGGCGCGCTATCGACGGCACACCTGATCCCGCCTGGGCCAATCTGGTGCCGGTGGTCGTGCCAAATGGCAATTCAACCGTGCAGGAAATGCGCTACGAAACATTCGCGAACCACAACTGGCAGATTAATGACAGGATGTCGCTGGAAAGTGCCGTGATTGTCGAGACCTCTACGATTGAGCAGAGCGGAGACGTCAGCAACGCCCGCGACTTCCAGTTTTTCCGGCCTCGTATTGACTACCGTTTTGACATCACGCCCAGCCTGCAGCTGCGCGCAGGGCTGAGAAAAGACGTTGAGCAGCTCAGCTTTTCCGACTTCAGCGCTTCAGTGGATGGGGGAGACGAGGACAGAGACACGCTCGCCGGAAACCCTGAGATCCGTCAGGAGCAATCCTGGCGTTATGAGTTGAACCTCGAAATGCGCTTGCCAAATGACCTGGGCGTGGTCAATTCACAGTTCTGGTATCGCGACGTTACCGACCACATTGACCGGATCGATGTCTCAAGCAGTGAAGGCACTCTGGCTTCTGCCCGCGGCAACATCGGTGATGGAAAACGCTACGGGTTGAATCTGGATCTCAGCACCAAACTCGACAATCTCGGTCTTCAGAACGCACTGCTCACAACCGCAGTGCGCCTGCGCGATTCTGAATATATTGATCCGTTTCTGGGGATCAAGCGACGTCAACGCGGCAATGGCCGATGGCAGGCCAATGTCGGTTTCCGTCACGATGTCTCAGCTCATGGACTGACCTATGGCCTCAATTATTCCAACAACTCCAACGGCAGCACCGGCCGTCTCGCCATCGACATCGATGACATCGAAGAGTTCATCGAGGCGCCCCGCCTCTCTGCATACGTGGAAAAGCGCGCTTTCGGAAATCTGATGTTTCGTCTCGAATCCAGCAACATGACCGATGCCCAGTGGTGCCGCAAACGCACCCGGTTCGTCGGCCCGACGGCCAATGGCATCATGGAAGAGTTCGAAGACTACTGTAATGGTGGCGGCATGGAGCTGGCACTCAGAGTCCGCACGACCTTCTGACCCCCTGCCTGCGCGCCCGGCACATGCCGATATCCGACAGTCATTCAGTTCATTCTTGCGCCTTTCGAAAACCGATTGCGGCACCTGCCAGCCCCAATAGCGGCGCCGTAATCGCCACCAGCAGGGTCCCCACGATATCAGGCAGCTGCTCCGCGTCTGCCATGATCATCGGGAGCACAAAGATCGCAGCTGCCGCCATCATTAGCGACAAACAGGCGCCCAGGGTCATGCCAATCAGGACGAATATCAGTGTTCTCATAGCGCTTAACTGTCCATCATCTTGCGATGCTGTCGAAACTCAGCCCCCCTGAGCGGGCGGCTTATTTATAAATTCTTTTCCATGGTGATGACCAGGTTGTCAGCACCGTTTTCTCCCCGGAAGGTCTCCCGTCTCACCTCTGCATAACCATGGGCCAGATAGAGCGGCTCACCGGCAAGCGTTGAACCCAACGCAATCCGCGTAAAACCGGCTGCTCTGGCCGCTTCCTCTCCCAACTGGATAAGTAGACTCCCAATACCCCGACGCACCCATTGCGGATGCGTATACATTGCCCTGATCCGGGCCGCCTCCCGGGAAGGGTCACTGAGAGAGTCATCCCTGCCCCTGGTGTGATTGCCGCCGTACAAGGTCCGCCGCTTTCCCCAGCCCCCGCAGCCGACCAGCGTCCGCTCGTGTGTGTCCTCTTCGATAACAAAGTAGGTGCTGTCATCAATCAGCGTCTGATCGACACCCATGGTCTCCTTTGCGGCCTCAATCTCCTCGCGAGACAGCAGCGTTTTCATGTTCTCTTCGATGGAGAGCTTCATCAGGTCGATAATTGCGGGAATATCCTGCTGTGTCGCCAGCCTGTGACGAAATGTCATGGTGTCAGCCTCCGGCATTTCACGGCCTGAGAACGTGCCGTTCCAACATGCGTCGCCGGACAACCGCGCCATAAACATTACCTGCACTGTCGACACCAACCCCTTCGGCTCCGGAATGGTCATCTCTGAGTGGTTCCAGGTCTTCGATGAAGCTGTGGACAGTGCCATCAATGGCAGAACCGATTCGAATCCCTTTCATGATGCCGGTCAGCTCTCCGGCGCCGGTTTCCGGGCCCGATTCGGAATCTGCTACATAAAGCCTGTCGTCCTGAGTGATGAACAAGCCGCTGGGACGACCGAATTGGGTCCAGACATCAAGTAGCTCCCCGCTCTGGGAGAAGATTTGAATTCGGTTATTTTCACGGTCGCCCACAAACAGCCTGCCCCTCGAATCAAGCGCCAGCGAATGGGGCTCACTGAGTTGCCCGGGAGCCGAGCCGGCTGAGCCGATGGTTTTGATAAAGTGCCCCTGACGGTCGAAATGTACAATCCGGTTGTTACGGCCACCACGATGACTTTCCGCAACGAAAATATCACCGTCGCCCGGATCAACCACAACGTCATTCGGCCAGTGCAGAGGTTCCGATTCACTACCGGTGTGAGTCAGCGTCATCAAAATTTCACCGTCGGGACTGAATTTGATGACCCGATTTCCCAGCACCTCACTGGAACGTGCATCAGTCACCCAGAGGTTTCCTTCGTGATCAACCGTTGCTCCATGGGGAAACAGGAAAAGCCCCTGACCAAAGCTCGCCAGCAATCTGCCGGAAGTGTCAAATTTGAGAATCGGATCTTCTGAACGTCCTTCACAGGAATTTTCAAAGCATCGATGCACCACATAAATTGTTTGACCGTCAGGAGCGGGCTCAACTGCTGTCACCGCCGCCCAGGACCCTGTATTGTCGGGCAACTCGCCCCAGTCCCGGTAAGTCTCGAACGGACGCGGCAAATCGTTGCGCACACCATGAGCGACAGGTTCTGATTGAGCCTGAAGCACAACAGGGCTGCTGATCGCGATCAGCCAGAGCACAAGGCACCGAACACAGTGTGACACTGAGCGCGCAAAATCATAAAAAAAACGCTTCAAAGCTGCTGCCTCCCACTCCTATCCAGGTCGCCTCAGGTTCATCAATCAAAAAAGGGGGCTGCCTGCCCCCTTTTTCAACTGAACAGACAAACCGAACTACTGCAGCGTCAGGTTTGCCTGGTTGATGATATAGGTCCGGATAGCTTCCGCGTCTCCGTCACCCAAATTATCGGCAAATGACACCATGCCGGCATCAGCCAGTTCGCCATCTAAAACGACCGCCGCCCAGGATGCTTCGGTGGCCATCCGTCTGCTGAGCCGCAGATCCGGATAGGTATCGGGACGCGTCGAAATGCCCATCGGCCCGTGACAAACCGCACAGTTTCTGTTGTAGCCCGTCTCGCCCTGAGCGATCAATTCATTGGTGGCCTCGATCTGCGGTATTTCAAATTCCGACTCTGCAGACGTGGTGACCGGATTAGACGGCAACTGGGCCTCACCACCGATTCGGTAAATCAGCAGTCTGGAATTATTCCGTGACGCAACGGTCGTCGGTTCCGCAGCACCGGGCCCTTCTTTCGGCAGCGCCGGAGAGCCAACCAGCAAAGCCAGATGTTGCTGCCCGTCGACGGTGAAGGTTGCGGGAGCAGCCATGACGCCGGCCTGAACGTAATCGGTCCATAAGGCTTCGCCCGTTTCGTCGTTATACGCAACAAATTCACCGGAGCGGGTACCCTGAAAAACCAGGCCGCCGGCTGTTGCCAGAACCCCGGCATTCCCTTCACCGATGGGATGCTGAACGCGCCACACCTCTTCCTGAGTCACAGGGTTCCACGCCTTCAGCAGCGAGGCGTTGGTCGGGATTTCCGGCTGGCTCATGATCAGTTGAAAACCTCGCCCAAAATCCACACCGGTATTCCAGCCGTCGGGGTCTGTTACAAATTCATTGTCGGCAACGTAGCCCATGAAATTTTCTGTGACCGGTATATAAACCAGTCCGGTATCCTGACTGAAGGCCATGGGATACCAGTTGTGACCGCCCAGCGGCCCCGGCAAAACGATGGCCGGGTTGTTGGACTTCTCGTAGCGCGCATCGGCAACCTCGACGGGCCGCCCGGTTTGCAGATCGATGTGCGTTGCCCAGTTGACGGGCGTGTAGTTTTCGGCGGAGATCAGCTCGCCGTTCTCAGCATCCAGAACATAAAAGAACCCGTTCTTGGGGGCCTGCATTACCACCCGGCGCATGTCGCCGTCTATCTCGAGGTCAGCCAGCATGATGTGCTGTGTAGCGGTGTAGTCCCAGGTTTCTCCGGGCACTGTCTGGTAGTGCCATCGGTAGGTCCCGTCATCGGGATTGAGCGCCACAATCGAAGACAGGAACAGATTGTCACCACCGGCCGGGCTTCTCAGCGCCTGGTTCCATGGAGACCCGTTACCGACACCGATATAGAGCAGATCGAGGTCAGAATCATACGCCATCGCGTCCCACACGGTACCGCCGCCACCCAGATTCCACCAGGCCCCGGTCCAGGTATCTGCGGCCGCCGTCATCACGTCACTTTCGTAGCCGTCTGCGGGATTTCCCGGAACCGTATAAAAGCGCCAGGCCTGTTCGCCGCTTTCTGCATCATAAGCGGTCACATAACCCCGCACGCCATATTCCGCACCGCCGTTACCAATAAGCACCTTGCCTTTGACCACCCTTGGCGCACCGGTGATGGTGTAAGGCAATGACTCGTCAACCGTCATGACTTCCCAGTCCACTTCACCGGAAGCAGAGTCCAGAGCCACCAGCCGGCCGTCAATTGTGCCGACGAATATGCGCCCGCCCCAGGCTGCAACGCCGCGGTTAACCACATCACAACAGGCATCGAGGCCCTTCTCTCTCGCCACCTGCGGGTCATAAGTCCATAGGCGCTCGCCGGTGCGCACGTCAAAGGCATGCACCAGGCTCCAGGCAGTAGAAATGTACAGCGCGCCATCAACAACAACCGGAGTGGCTTCCTGGCCACGGCTGGTTGTCATGTCCGCATACCAACTCAGTCCCAGCTGGTCCACAGAGTCGCGGTTAATCTGGTCCAGTGGACTGTAGCGCTGCTCGTCGTAAGTGCGCCCGTAACTCAACCAGGATTCATTTTCAGTGTCCGCGCCGGTTAATCGCTCCGCATCGATCGCGGCGCCGTAATCTGCTGTTTGGGCCGAAGCCGGCAAGGCAAGCGCCAGAGTCAAACCTGCTAGACCAAGTGCTCGAAAAATCATGGATTCTCTTCCTGTCAGTACATCATTAGTTAAGTCGCTCACCGCGATTCTGCACGGCGAGCGCTCGCTCGGTTGGCTTTCGCGAGTGTGGCACAGCCCTGTCAAAGTGTCTAATCCCGACGACTCTGCCGTTCGCTTCGAAGGGGTTTTAAGCGTATGAAAAATATGAAGTTTAGCCAGCTAAGGCTTGAGCGCCCGCAGCGACATCATGAGAAAACCGGTAAACGCGGCATTGTTAGGCGACAAGGAAGGGCTGACATGCGATTTCATGTCAAGAATCTGTCTGCGATAGGCCTCGTAGAATTCCCAGCTTGGCTGCGGCCGGTAGTTCAGATCAGGCAGCTCAAAATATTCGATCACCCCTTTGGCAGTGGTGGGCTTTACAAAAACCTCATGCTGAGGATGGAAATAAACCGGCAGAATCGTAAGCAGTGACCACTTCGCCAGCTTCCGGCTCTGCAAGATCGACAGCACCAATTCAAAACCCATCTGCTGTTTGCCATGCAGCAGATTACTGAACCCCGCCGCCAGAGCTTCGCGCTCGGCCGAATTGAGAGACCTGACCAGATCACGGAATTTTGGTTTCTCGAACAGGGAGATCATTGACGAGCGACCAATGTAGCGCACCATGTCGTCCACAATCGCCTCGGAGTGTTTGAATCTGGCTTTGGCAAAGCTGTCCTGAACTTGAGCCACCAGGCGAGGCATGTTGTGCTTCTTTCCGATCACCCGTATTTCAGGGTCTTCAAACCCCTGAGGGTAACTGGCAAGAAAGGCCGCCTCTGCCTGTTTTAACTTCTTGAGGTTCATAGATTCCCTCGGCCGCTGCGCGATGCCCAAAAAAAAGCACAAAAAAGGGGCTCTGACGAGCCCCTTTCACAATTTGAACGCCACCCGGGCCGTTCAACTCTCAGACTCGTGCTAGTCTGCAGGTTCCAGCCTGACAATGGGGGTCGGGCCGGCCTGCCGATCTGAAATCGCCAGATAGATATAGCCGTCAGGACCCTGTCTCACGTCGCGAATACGACCCATGTCGTAGGCCAGGGTCTCTTCCAGAACAACGCTGCGATACTCGTCGTCAAGATGCACTCTTGCCAGCTGCTCGCCGGCCAGCGCTCCGGAGAAGATGTCTCCGACCCACATGGGAAACTTGTCTCCGCTGTAGATCATCAGGCCAGATGTCGCAATGGAAGGCACCCAGAAATTGGTCGGGTTAGTCATGCCCTCTTCGCTGATGCCGACATGAATTGGCCGACCGAAGGCCCCATAGTTAGCGCCACGACCGACCACAGGCCAGCCGTAGTTGTTGCCGGGTTCGATCAGGTTAATTTCGTCACCGCCCTGAGGCCCATGCTCGGATTCCCAGAGATCTCCGGTGATCGGATGAATGGCCAGCCCCTGTGGGCTGCGGTGGCCATAGCTCCAGATTTCGGGCAGGATGCCCGATTCACCGACAAACGGATTGTCATCGGGGACAGTGCCGTCATCGTTCAGGCGCACAACAACACCCTGATGGTTACTCCGATCCTGAGCAGGATGCGCCATCAAGGCGTCACGATCTCCCACCGGTGGCGCCATGCGATCACCCAGGGTCAGGAACATGTGGCCCTCGCCATCAAAGACTAGCTTACCGCCGTAATGACCGAAGCCCACTGCCTGCGCCGCAAACAGTTCAACCACGTTGGTCAGGCGATCGTTCTCCAGCCGCCCGCGGACGATTGCTGTCGTCGAGCCGTCAGCTACCGGCTTGGCGAAAGTCAGATATACCCACTGATTGTCGCTGTAATTGGGGTGCGGAACTACATCAAACAGCCCACCCTGACCCTCATAGAAAACCTCAGGTGTGCCGGGTATAGCTTCGGGCAGCAACTGACCGTCACGGACCAGACGCAGGCGTCCCGGCTTTTCCGTGATCAGCATATCGCCGTTCGGCAACCACGCCATTGACCAGGGGTGCACCAGACCTTCCGCTACCGGCACCACCCGATAATCGTGGTGGGCGCTTTGGTATACGTCCTGCGAAAGCGCCCCTGTCGATAAAGTGGCCATTAGCACAATGCCCACAAGCTTATTAACGTGACGAAACATAAGTTGCTACTCCTTACTCTGCTGCTGTTATAACAGCAACGTAATGATTTAAGTGAACACCCGAAGGATAAAGATCGAGCGTGTACAATACAATTATAGGATTAAAAGCCGGCTGGTCTTCCTATTGCCAGACATAAGGCCGGACCTTGGAATCTTCAAGTATGCTATCTAGATCTGAAGATCGGCCTCCAGAAATCTGAAAACTGGGTCTGCAGCAAGGTAAGCGCCAAGCTTGCCAAGTGTGCCATCTTCTTCACGCCAAGCTAGATACTTTTCATAGTGAGCCTTAGTTTCCCACTTAGATATCACCTCGACTGCATCGGGATCTCCTTCCAGCGAGCATGCGTTGAGCTCGGAGCAGCCCTCATATGCCCGGGTATCCGGCAAAACAGAATAAAACCATTCGAGAAATTCTTCACGCACCTCAGGTTTAATTGTTAGTTGCAGATTTACCAGTATCATCTTGATCTTCCCCTAAAAAGTTAAGTTTCTGAGCCACTTTCAGAAAACGATAAGCGAGCGCTCCCGTCAATGCAATAAATGCTTTTGAAACCACTCTAATCTTGCTTGGTTCGCTCTTGACGAATTCTCTCCTGAGAAGCCGTGTTTTCCACCCTCGATAGTAATAAAATCGCTCTCCACGCCAGTCGCGTTAAGTTTTTCGCTCATGACAATAGAGTGACTGATATGAACAAGTGGGTCTGCGTCCCCATGTATCAACAGAGTCGGAGGGTCCATGGAATCGACATGTGTTATGGGAGACATCGCAGGAATAAGCTCCTCTTCAAAAGTCAGAGCCGGAAATCGAGAATACAGTTCATCTTGGCTCACCTCACTCATAATGCCAGATACAGCTGTTTCCTCTTGCCTGAAATCCACCGGAGGAAAATAAGCAACTATCGCCGCGAGCGAAACGTCGAGCGCTTCATCGCCCATTGCAGAGCTGGCCTGAACCTGCTCTTTGGCCAAGCCCACCATCAACGCAAGATGGCCACCTGCACTGCCGCCGGTTACACCAATACGATCTGGGTCCACGCCATACTCCCGTGCGTGACTTTTTATGTGTACTGTTGCCATATTCACATCGTTCACAGCATCCGGAATTTTGTATCTCGGCGCACTGCCGTGATAAAGAGGTATCACAGTGAACCCAGCATCAAGCAGATCTGCGAAGCGAAGTGCCACCCGCTCGGGGGCTGTCCATGAGGAATACCAACCCCCACTCATCATAAAAATTACCGCAGCACCGTTGGCATCCTCTGGCTTGAGAACGTCATAAGTAAGGGCCATTCCGTCCTTTCGCCCGTAGATCACGTCGGCTTCGATGGTGAGTTGCGCGCTAGCGGCGGCGCACCACAAGCTGAGAAAAGCGCCAGCAAACCAGCGGAGCGGTATACTTCGATTCAGTAACATTCCAACACCTCATCTCGGGTAGCAAATTGCGGCACGCTGCCGCGCTGAGTCGCTCAGGATACACCAAACCCGACCCGAGTTCTCCGGAAGATTGGCGAATTCGAAAAAACAGATTGCGCGAAAACTGACTCTGTTTGGCCTCCTCAATGCCGCGCCAGACTGCGAACCAGCGCCACTCGTCAAACAGGCTGGTGCGATTTTTCACGCCTGGGGCAGGCGCAACTGACTTCCTCTTTTCTCCAAATTTGCTAGGCTGCTGGATGAATCATGCGCATCCGCATACTTTTCTTCTCTGCTAAAAGGGGATTGCAAGATGAGATCACTGATCACGGGAACGCTTTACCTCCTCGGGACACTCCATTCCTCTGTGGTGCTCGGTCAGCAGAACACTGTGTTGCCTGAATATCCGAATAGCTATGAAATCGTCCGCGACGTCATTGAGTTACCAGCAGGGAGACAAATGGGGTCAGGCAATGCCATCGATATTGACTCGCAGGGCAACATCTGGGTCTTCGAGCGGTGCGGAGGAAACAATGGCGCCTGCCCGGTTTCCGACGTCGATCCGGTTCTGCAATTCAGCCCAGAGGGCAATCTGCTCTCCAGCTTCGGCAGCGGCCTGTTTGTGTGGCCCCACGGTATTGTCGTCGATGAAGACGACAATCTGTGGATTATTGATGCGGGCGTCATCGAAGGGGAAAAAGGCAATCAGATTTTTAAATTCAGCCCCCGGGGCACCTTGTTGCTCGAACTGGGTGAGCCGGGAATCAGAGGGGACGGCCCCGGACAGTTCAATGAACCCTCCGACTTAGCCATCGGGCCTGATGGCACTCTGTATATTGTTGACGGTCACATTAATCCGGATTCAAACCGGCGCATCGTGCACATGACCGCTGGTGGCGAATTCATTGAGAGCTGGGGGAGCAAGGGTTATGGCCCACTCCAGTTCGAAGGCCCTCACGCCATTGCAGTCGATTCAAGGGGTAGGATGTACATTGGAGATCGCACCAATAATCGCCTGCAGGTTTTATCCTCTACGGGCGAGCTGCTGGCGATCTGGACTCACTGGGGCAGGCCCAGCGGAATCCGCATCGTTGGCGATACTCTCTATGCTGTCGATTCTGAATCAAGAGCAGCGGTGGGGGAATACGGCTACAACCCAGGCTGGCACCGGGGCATTTACGTCGGCCATCTTGATGGCACGATAACTGACTTTATTCCCGACCCCAGCCCCAGCGGCGCGACCAGTTTTCCCGAAGGCATTGGGGTCAGCGACGAGGGTGTAATCTGGGGCGCCTCGGTGGGAGACCGGGAGGTCCTCAAGTTCGTCAGACGATAAACGCACATCCGCATCGGTGTACTAAACGCCTTTGAAAAAGAACCGGAGATTATCCAGAATCTGCTCTTCAAGCGTTCTGGAGACATCCGAAAAGCGGAAAAACCCTTCAGCTGCTGTGCATTCCAGGGGCAAAGAGAATGTTCTTGCGGTATCAACAGCCTTGACCAGGGCCATGTATTTGCTTTCCGTCAGCTGGCTGGCATAGATTTTAACTACCTCATACTTCTGCGCCGCAACCGCAGAGGTATCGATCAGCAGATCGACCGGTGCCAGGTTGCTCACTTCATAGCCATAGACCTCGCCTGAAAAATCGCCCATCGCCTGTACACTGCGCCATACAATTTCGGAGGTAGCCCTGTGATCAGGATGATATTCCAGCGGCGTGGGGATAAAAACCGATGCGGGCCCAACAACCCTGATCAACTCACAGACCTGCTCAATTAGACGATTGCAGACCTGCAGCCCTCGATCTGGCTCGCCAAAAAAATGGATTTGCGAGACCCCAAGGGCGGCCGTTGCTTGCTCCGCCTCGGCTTTCCTGCAATTTACCAGCGAGCCCTGATCCGTCGTACCGCCCAAAGCCCCATCAGTAACAAAAACCACATGGGTCTCGAGTTTTTGCTGACTTGCCAGGATCAGGGACCCACCAAGGCCAAATGTTTCGTCATCCGGGTGAGGGGAAAATACCAACCACGGCCCCGGCGGAAGCTCGGAAGTGCCGTAAGGGATCAGCTCACTTTCGGGAAGCATGTCATGGTCCTTTTTATAAGCGATGGATTTGCAGAGGCACCGGCGCATTGACTCCCATCACATGAAGTCACTGTCACCGCACATAAAAAACCAGCGGTCTCGAATCTCTCCCGGATCCAGCCCCCGCCGATACACACCGAATGGCAATCGCAGCGGCAACTCATTGAGTTGCTCCCCCGTCCCGGTGATCAGATGGCAGTCAAGATCAGTCAGCCAGCCGAACACCTCAGCGCAATGCTGCTCACTGGCGAGACTCTTGGTGTAGCAAATCAGATCCCTGAATGCCTGCTGGCGCCCCACAAAATCCACCAGTATCAGACGGCTCTCGGCCTTTCTGGCGACGACAATGCCCAGTAACTGCGCTGTGCTGTCGTCGAAAACCAGGTGAATCAGATAAGCATGCGTCGGGTGATCCCGATAGCGATGGGCGAGGTACTCAAGGTCGCGCACCCCGATCGCCCGCTCGCCGAACTGCTCTGACATCGCATGCCAGAGCGTTTCCAGCGCTTTTTGGTGTTCATCGTTTTCAAATTCGAACGGCACCGGACGAAACCGCAAACTAGGCTCCGCCGGCCAGTAAATTTCGAAAAGCCTGCCGATTTGCGTATACATGCCAAGACGTTCAGCGAGACGCATCGCCCGCTCATTGGGGAATCCGTAGGAGATCAGATAGGGTCTGCCGTGACCCAGATAGCGGTCCTGAAAGGCGGCAACAGAAAGGAAAAACGGGCCCCGCTTGGACAGGGTGCCTCGATGCTCCTGGGCCACCATAGAATCGCCACTCTGAAAGGCCGTAGCCGGTAAGCCCTTGAACAAAATGCGGCGCTCCATGCCGCCGAAGTAAGCAACAAGCTCATCGTGCTCGTGGACAACGATGCCGGCACCCCTGCCCTCGCCGTATTTCCAATGCCAGTGAGCCTCTGACATCTCCTGCCCAAAAACCGCCTTGAATAATTCGAGAATCTTCGGCGTGTGTTCAGGTGCCGCATCATATACCTGCCACTTTGATTGCGTTACCGGAACTTCTGACATCAGAGCAGCGCCTCATCCCGACCGAGCGCAGGGTCAACCAAGCTAGGATATGTTAACGGACTCGCGTGGTTCAAAATGGCTGCTGTGCCTCTAAGTTAATGCCAAGGGTGACTGCACTAAGGCATTGGGTCTGAACTTCCATGACCTACTCGTAGCGAGCTTCCTGCGGCATCAACGCAGCACGAATGATCGAACCCCAAATTAGATTGCCCATCGCATTTAAATGCAGGCCATCTTCTACAAAGATATCGGTCATCACTTGGCCATCCTCCTGGAGAAAGGGAGAGGCGGAATCAACGTAGTACACTAGCGGGTCAGACTTTGATACTTCCTGATAAGCCGCATTGACTTGCTGTGCATCATTCCAGACATTCACCCTGAGTGTTGAGGGTTTGACTGCCATGACATAAATACGGGTATCGGGTAATGCCTCATGGACTCTGGTAATGATCTCTTCTAGGCCGGACAGAATCACGTCTTTGGGAATTCCAAATGCAGTGTCGTTGTCCCCCTCATATATGACGATAGCGCGTGGCCGATATTTCAAAGCAACCTGGTCAAGATGGAATAAAACATCATTCATAACGCTGCCGCCAAAGCCTCGGGGAATTACTGTGAGAGGTGCGAGTGCATCAGCTGCTTGTCCGTTCCAGCGCGCAATACTAGAACTTCCAGTCAGCACGATGCCACCCGGCTCGGGAGGATTCTGCCGATCCATATCTGAGAATCGGCGCATTGCTTCGTCCCAGATGCTGGGATCTGTACCGCGTTGCGCATAGGAGGGCGCTGCAAGTGCAAGTATTCCGCAAAACGCAATCGTCGTTCTCAGCCAACAGGTTATTCTTGCTTTCATGACTTTCCTCACACAAGTGACTGTGAAGTGAGTATTAGTAGGTGGTTTGAAGGCCGCAAAGTCGACTCGCACTATGTTTGACTAATCCCGGCTGCGTGTCAAAGATTGAATCCAGGACCTCCGAGAAGTTCGAATCAATTTCTCTAGCCACACCAAAGTAAAAAGGGAGCCATCGGCTCCCTTCTAAATTTGGCACGCCCGGAGAGATTCGAACTCCCGACCAACTGGTTCGAAGCCAGTTACTCTATCCAGCTGAGCTACGGGCGCGCTGCAGGGAAAGTATAAGTGTTTATGGGACTGAGGTCACTTGCTTCTGAAGGCTGAATAAGCGCGGCGACCGAAACTGCCCTCTGCGCATACTTGTCTATTCTGCCCCGCGCGGGTAGTCTGATTCTGAGCCGACCAATGGAGCCAAACCATGAGTGAAATCGCAGCGCCCAGCGCTACCGCAGAGCAGGACTTCAGCGCGCAGAGTGCCCGCTCGCTGCGCAGGGCCATCGAGATACTCGGTTGGGTGGCGGTAAGCATCCTGATCATCACTGGCTTAGTGGCAATTTTTGACCGGGCGGGCTTTCTGGTTTCCGCCTCAAACATGGAATTCACCGACCCTATCGCCACATTCAATCCTTTTGACGGACGCTATGTGCAGTTTTCGCTGTCGAGTTGGGCGCACCTGA
>Ga0255776_10001889_pt1 | contig 23735 bp, 14 predicted proteins | sample 071ome_19_FD_179974 | JGI IMG/M metagenome (GOLD analysis project Ga0255776, IMG submission 179974) | Coastal salt marsh microbial communities from the Groves Creek Marsh, Skidaway Island, Georgia - 071413AT metaG (version 2) | ecosystem: Environmental > Aquatic > Marine > Intertidal zone >... | reverse complement strand
GATCATCACCCTTTGGTTCGCCGACGGCACCAATTATCCGGGACAGGATGACATTCGCCGCAGAAAACGAGCGTTCGAGCAACACCTCCAAAGCTGTCACAAGGCTCTTTCAAGCGACCAAACCCTGCTGATCGAATACAAACCCTTTGAACCCGCTTTCTACCATACCGACATTGCGGATTGGGGCATGTCCCTTCAACTGGCTCAAAAAACGGGATCACAAGCCAAGGTGCTGGTAGATACCGGTCACCATTACGCTTCGCAGAACATCGAGCAGATTGTGGCTTGGCTTTTGGATGAAGGGCGTTTGGGCGGATTTCATTTCAATGACCGGCGTTACGCAGATGATGACCTGACACTGGGATCCATCGATCCTTACCAGGTCTTTCGCATCTTCGCGGAGATTCATGGTTACGCGCACGACACCGGCAGCGCTCCTGAAATTGCTTATATGGTCGATCAATCACACAACCTGAAACCCAAAATCCAGGCCATGATCCAGACCGTCACCTGGGCGCAGGAACTCTACGCCAAAGCGGCGCTGGTGGATTTCAACATGCTGCGTCAATATCAATCCACAGGAGACATCATCGAGGCCGAGCAATGCCTGCAACGTGCTTTCATGACCGATGTCACCGGTGCCATCAAGGACTGGCGCAATCAACACAAACTCCCGAAAAACCCGCTTCAGTCTTTCCGGGAAAGTGGTCATGAACAAACCATCGCCAAGGAACGGAAAGAACGCCGCGCCCAACTTGGATTAAGCAGCGCCAGCTCCTACGCCTGATATTTCATGGAACCACTCCGAGCCGTTCATCTCAGCAAATCCTACGGAGGCACCCATGCCCTCAAGGACGTGTCCATGGACATTCGTCCGGGCGAAGTCCACGCCCTGTGCGGTGAAAACGGGGCGGGTAAATCCACGCTCATCAAGATCCTGAGCGGCGTCATCCTGCCCAACGAAGGAACAGTCCAATGGGATGAAACACCCCTGCCCCTGGGGCGTGTTCATTCGGTGGAAGCGCATGGCATCCTGGCCGTGCATCAGGAACCCGTTGTTTTCCCGCATCTCAACGCGATGGACAACTTGTTCGTGGGCCGCGAATCCGCCGCTCTCCGGGGAGCCTGGCTGGATAAATCCACGATGCGCACAAAAGCCCGCGAAATACTCGCCAACCTGGGAGAAGAACTTCCCCTGACGCAACCCGTCGGCGACATGTCACTCGCACAACGTCAAATGGTCAGCATCGGTCGCGCCCTGTTGCACCAGTGCCGCATCCTGATTCTGGACGAACCCACCGCTTCCCTCTCCGCTCGCGAAAGTGAATCGCTGTTTGAAAAGGTCCACACACTGAAACAACAGGGAGTCGGCATACTCTATGTCAGTCATCGACTGGAAGAAATTTTCCGGCTGGCCGATCGTGTCACGGTTCTGCGCGACGGGGCCTGGGTCACCACCGCGGACATCGCGTCCCTGAATCAGGAAACATTGATCCAACACATGGTGGGCAGAGACATCCCCTCAAAACAAAGGAGTGACGTTCCCTCAGAAGATAGTGAACACCGCCCTCCTGTCCTTGAGATCAAAAACCTGTCACGTGAAGGTGTGTTTGAGAACATTTCCTTCGGCATTCAACCCGGCGAAATCCTGGGCATGTCCGGGCTGGTTGGCGCCGGACGTTCAGAAATCGCGCGCGCCATTTTCGGCATTGATCCTTTTGATGCGGGTGAAATCATTTACCTGGGCTCTCCTTTGAGTAAAGGATTCACCATTCAGGACACCATCCAGGCAGGCATGGCCATGGTGCCGGAAGATCGACAACAGCAGGGACTCGTCCTGCCTCTGTCCGTCGAAACCAATTTGTTACTGCCTTCTTTGAGTGAGTTTCAAGGCCCCCTGGGTTTGAAACCAAAGCCCATGCGAGCCACCGGTCAATCATTGATTGAAAAACTGGGGATCAAGACTGAAACCCCGGCCCACCCGGCTCATTCGCTTTCCGGCGGCAACCAACAGAAAATCGTTATCGGCAAATGGGTCCATCGTCACCCGAAGCTGTTCATCCTCGACGAGCCCACCCGAGGCGTGGATGTCGGAGCCAAACATGAAGTTCACCGACTCGTCCGCGAACTCGCGGCACAAGGATCCGCCGTGTTGTTGATCTCCTCGGAACTCCCGGAAATCCTTTCTCTCAGCGATCGCATCCTGGTTCTGTGCGAAGGAACCATCCGGGGTGAAATCAAAGGAAACGAGGCCACCCAGGAACAACTCCTGAAACTCGCCCTCCCCGAAGAAACAAGGAGGTCGGCATGACGGACACAACAACCGCCAACACAACACCACCACTCAAACGCGCGCTGATTTTCCTGTTGAGCCATCGAGCGGCCGGATTATTCCTGTTCATCCTGCTGCTGCTTGGAATCGTCAGCGTGGTGAACCCTGCATTCCTGGAAGTTCAAAACCTCAAAGACATCGCCGTCCAGGCAGCGCCGGTCTGCATCATCAGCTGCGGGTTGATGCTGGTGCTGGTTTCCGGGGAGATTGATATTTCCGTTGGTTCCATGATGGGGCTCCTGGCGGCATGCATGGGAGCGATGGTGTCCGAATCACGCGGTCACCTTCCCCCGGGCACGGCCATTGTCCTGACCCTCGGCATCGGTGTCGTCATTGGACTGTTAAACGGTTGGCTGGTGGCCTATGCCGGGGTGCCTTCCATCATCGTGACGCTGGGCATGCTCACAGCGCTTCGGGGTGTCACCGAAATCGTGATGGGAGGTTCCTGGATCACCGATCTACCGGACGGCATCCGTTTCCTCGGAACCGGCGCCTTCATGGGCGTCCCCATCAGCCTCTGGACCGCTTTGGGTGTGATCCTGATTTCACTGTGGCTGATCCATCGAACCGCCATTGGCCGCCGTATCTACGCAATCGGCAGCAATCCGCACGCGGCCTACCTGGCAGGGCTCCCCATCAGACCGCTCAAACTTTTTGTCTTCGCCTGGACCGGTCTGCTCACCGGAGTAGCCACCCTGGTCAGTGTGCCGCAACTGTCCGTGGTCGATTCGGGCATCGGGGTGGGGCTTGAATTGTTGGTGGTCACTTGCGTCGTCGTGGGTGGCACGGCTGTGAGCGGCGGATTGGGCAACCTCAGCGGAGTGCTCTGCGGAGTCATCCTGATGACGATGATCTCCACCGTACTCATCTTCATGAAACTCGGCGAAAACGCCACCTACTGGTCACGGGCCATTCAGGGATTGTTCATCCTGGGAGCCATCATCGCCGATCACTGGATTTCACGTCAGCGCAAGTCATGAAACAACGCATCCTCAACATGATTTGGCAGCCGGAGACGTTTCTCATCGTTCTCCTCGGCATCCTGTTCGCCGCCATGGGTCGGCTCGACGCCTCGTTTTTACAGTGGGAAGTCCAGCGGGCACTTTCCTCGCATGTCTGGGAACTGGCCATCATCGCCATCCCGATGACCTTGATCATCCTGACTGCCGGCATCGATTTGTCGGTGGGTTCCGTCATGGGACTCAGCGCCATCACCACCGGTATGCTTTTTCAAAAAGGACTGCCCCTTCCCCTGGCCTGCTCGGCTTCCTTGCTGGTCGGGATTTTCTGCGGTTTCCTGAACGGATGGTTCATCACCCGCATGAAGGTGCACCCATTGATCATCACGCTGGCCACCATGGCGGCCTATCGGGGAATGGCCGAAGGCATCAGTCACGCCAAGCCCGTTTCCGGATTCCCGGACTCCTTCACGTGGCTGGGACAGGGTGACTGGTTTGGACTCCCGGTCGCGGCATGGGTTTTTGCGGTGATGGTTGGGCTCGTCCTGTGGATGATGCACGGTCGGGCATTCGGTGTCGGCATCTACGCGATCGGACACAATGAAACCGCCACCCGTTTTTCAGGATTGCGTGTGGATCGTTATCTGGTCGCGCTCTACACCTTCTCCGGGTTCGCCTCCGCGCTGGCGGCAGTGTTGTTCGTGGCCCGACGCAACACCGCAAAAGCCGATGCGGGCATGGGAATGGAACTCGGTGTCATCACGGCGGTGGTCATAGGTGGCGTGAGCATTTTTGGCGGTCGGGGTACCTTGATCGGGGCCTGCCTGGGTGTGTTGTTGATTCATGAAACCCGTGAATTTGTCAGTTGGCATTGGAACCGGGACGAATTGAACCTTCTGGCGCTGGGAATTCTGCTGATTCTTTCGGTTGTCTTCCAAAAACTTTTACGCCATAAACAGGGCTCAGCCCTATGAAATTGAGCAGACAAAACATTTCCAAAGGATGGATCACCACAGCTTTCACCGCCGTTTTGGCGCTTCTCTTCACAGCCTGTGGTCCCGGCGCTTCCAACAACGAATCCTCGGAGGCATCCGCATCCTCTGGTGACAATGGTTCCAAAAAGATCACCATCTGTCTGATTCCCAAAAAGAAAGGATTACCGTATTTCACATCCTGCGCAGCCGGGGCGGAATTGGCGGCTGCCGACCTGGGGAATGTGGAATTGATCTACGACGGCCCGACGGATGGCTCTCCCGAAAAACAGGCGTCCATGATCGAACAATACACCCTGAAAGGCGTCGATGTGATCGCCGTTTCCCCCAACGATCCCGATGTCGTCGCGCCCGCCATGCGCAAGGCGCGCGAGAAAGGCATCAAGGTTCTTTCCTGGGACGCCGACGCGGTGCAGGATGCGCGTGATTACTTTGTCAATCAGGCGACCGCACAGGCCATCGCACACGGTATGGTCGACACCATGGTTTCGGACATCGGCGGGCCGGAGGTCAAAGCCGAAGTCGCCATCGTCACCGCTTACCTGACTGCTGCGAACCAGAACGTCTGGATCGATCACATGAAAACCCACATCGCCGACACCTACCCGAATCTCAACCTGGTCGCCATCAAACCATCCGATGAAGACCAGAAACTTGCGTTCAAGGTCACACAGGACCTGATGAAGGCCTACCCCGACATCAAAGGATTCTTCGGTATCAGTTCCGTCTCATTCCCCGGCGCGGCGGAGGCGGTCAAGCAGTCGGGAAAATCGGGCGAAGTCATGGTCACCGGCCTGGCCACACCCAACAGCATGAAATCTTATGTCAAGGATGGCACGGTCAAATCAGTCGTCCTTTGGAACACTTCCGAACTTGGCTACCTGACTGTCATGGTGGGTGAAGCGCTGGCCACAGGCAAACTCTCCTCAGGTGACACAACCTTTGATGCTGGTAAACTGGGTGAAAAGAAAATCGCTGGCGATCACGTCCTGCTCGGAGACATTCTGGTATTTAATCAGGGAAACATCGATCAATACGATTTCTAGTCCAACCGCTCTCCCCCACCCCAATCTGAAGACCAACCCGGTATGATCGAGACGTTCAGGAGTTTGCTCGGCATGGGTGCGATCCTGGCCTTGGCATGGGCCTTTTCGCGTCATCGCAGACAATTTCCATTGCGCGTCGTGATCTGGGGATTGGGACTGCAATTGGCCATCGGAATTTTAATCCTGAAGACCCCCATTGGGCTGAAGATATTTGGTTTTGCTCAAAAAGCCGTCTTGAAGCTGAACGACGTCTCACAGGTGGGGGCCGCCATGATCTTTGGTCCGCTGGCCAGCACCGAACAGCTCGCCAGCGTGTTCGGTCCCAACAACACCTTCATCTTTGCTGTGTCCATCACAGCCACCATCATTGTTGTGGGAGCCTTATCCTCGCTGCTCTACCACTGGGGTGTTTTGCAGTTCATGGTGCACTGGATGGCCCTGATCATGCGTCGCCTGATGGGAACCTCCGGCAGCGAAACACTGGCCACGGCAGCCAATTGTTTTGTCGGCCACACGGAAGCGCCGTTGGTGATCAAACCTTACATCCAGAAAATGACCCAAAGCGAACTGATGGCGCTCATGACCGGCGGCATGGCCACCATCGCGGGAGGTGTGCTGGCGGTTTATGCACAATTTGGGCGCAACGCCGGATTCCCGGAACTGGCGGGGCATCTGGTCACGGCCTCACTGATGAGCGCTCCTGCCGCGTTGGTCATTGCGAAAATCCTCATCCCCGAAACCGAGACCAGCGAGACAAGCGCCAATACAAAACTAGCCGACACCAAAACGTCCACGAACAGCATCGATGCCCTCTGCAAAGGAGCACGGGATGGTGGAATGTTGGCGTTGAACGTCATGGCCATGGTACTGGCTTTCGTGGCCATCGTGGCGCTGGCCAACTTCATTCTGCAGTGGCCACAAACCCGCATGGGAATCTCACAACCCATCTCATTGGAAACCATCTTCGGATGGCTCAACGCCCCCTTCGCATGGTTGATCGGCATCCCCTGGGAACATTGCACCCTGGTCGGCGGTATGCTGGGGGAACGGATTGTCTTGAACGAACTGTTCGGATACCTGTCCCTCACAGGCCATCGTGAGGTGTTGGACGAGCGCACCTTCCTCATCACCAGCTACGCCCTCTGCGGATTCGCCAATTTCGGCAGTGTCGCCGTGCAAATTGGTGGACTCAGTGCCCTGGTCCCCGAACGCCGGGGAGAATTTGCACGGCTTGGGTTGTGGTCCATGTTCGCCGGATTGCTGGCGTGTTACCTGACCGCGACTTTGGTGGGCTTGTTGGTTTGATCAGATGGACTAAAATGAGTTCCATTCTCATAATGTCATCATAGTCAGCGAAAAAAAACTGGACATCCATTTGTTTTCATTAAAATATCGGCGTTATTATCACGTTCACCTTGAGCCTGTTTATGAACTTTATAACTCGATTAGTCATATTGTGTACTGGTGCGATCTGCATGAAAACCAACCTTCATGCGGCACTGACTCTGACTCTCCAGGAATCTGACGGCAACGTTGTGCTGACAGGTTCCGGCTCGCTTGATCTGAGTTCGGTCACCAAAGGAGAAACCGAGTATACCTACACCACGTTCAATGGTACTTCAAAAGCTAATATTAAGCCCAGCACACCGGCTGTGATCATTGGCTCTAGTACGGCTGTCGCAGTTGATTAATATCAGAACAATGAAACTTTTGAAGGTGACCCTTTAGTATCCGGACCATCCAACTTTGGGAGTGGATCTACATTATTTGATTCTCCTGATAGTTCCAGCGGGGACGGTCCATTTGGCCTGACTCATCTACTTGGCGGCTTTATGATTGCAGTTCCTGATGGATACACCTCTGGAAACGCATTGAATGGTTCCAGCACCTGGAACTCAACAACGTTGACCGATATGGGAGCCACTGTGGGCACCTACCAATGGACGATTCTGAGCGGTGACACGATCACCCTAACCGTCGGTGCCGTCCCGTAACCCGGCACGCTCGCTTTTTCATTGGCATTTATAGCGGGTGCCGCCTTGGTTTATCGCAAACGAGGCGGAGTCCAGCACGGCATTCACTAACACCTTTTCCAAGCTCCACTTACCCAACATCTTTACTTTTACATCCTTCCCTCGCCTGAGGGAGGGATTTTTTCATACCTCTTTGATCTCGATAACTGGAAATCTTCCTGGATCAGCTTATTGCAAACCTTATTGCATTGCGATATATACAATGCATTTGCATTTTTTAATACTCTTACGCAATTCTTGCATCGCAATGCTTTTACTCTAAAACTATGAAACAACCCTTTCAACTGATTCTTGCAACCACCCTGATGGTATGCCTGACACCTTCTCTTCAAGCGGCACTGAGCATGTCGCTCTATGAATCGGACGGAAACGTCATATTGGCAGGTACAGGCTCACTTGATTTGGGCCCTAAAGTCGTGACAGATGATGAAGGTGAAGAAACGGAGCATAACTACACAAAATTCGATGGAACCTCATCTGCAAGCATCAAGCCAAGCGATGCCAATTTTGTTTTAGGCTCATCGTCAGCACAAGCAGTCGACATCTACTACTTCAATACAGCCGACGACATCGGTATAATAGGGCCTTCCAGTTACGGAGCTGGATCCACCCCCTTTACATCGCCCGACAGCCACACAGGAAATGCTCCCTTTGGCCTGAGCAAGCTTTTGGGATCACCCCGTATTTCTGTCCCTGACGGATACGTATCGGGTGCCGCTTTAAGCGGAACCAGCACATGGAACTCGACCACTTTAGCAGCCATGGAAGCGACCGAAGGCACCTATCAATGGACGATATTGAGCGGCGACACCATCACCCTCACCGTTGGCAACGCGGTGCCGGAACCGAGCACTTACGCTTTCTCATTGGCATTTCTTGCGGGAGCTGCCTTGCTTCGAATCAACCGAAAAAAGAAATAAACGAATCCTCCCATATCGGGACTTTGTCACGTTAAAGTTTCCTCCCCGTAAACCTTTTGGACTGCGGTGATCACGGCACCGCTCTGGATACACCAGGGAAACGCAACCGTTCCCATAAACCATCAGCACTCCACCTCTTAACGGAATCTCGTGGCGTGGTTTTCCACCTCCGTAGAATTTGAATACCGCTTGGGTAAATGGAGCGTATCCAGAGCGGTGCTGCACACCGCAGTCCAGAGTTGCCACAGCGTGTGCGTGCAACCAATGGACGGGAAGTTTGCCTTGTGGGTCAGTTGCAGATCTTACGGCTGGATACATGTCTTGCTTCTGTTAGCATCCGTGCATGCAATTCCCAGTTCATCCTGCATGGATTCTATCAGCACCAAGGAAGGTGTGGATTCGGCTCATCTGCCTTCTTCTTTTTAGCCTGGCCAATGTGCACGCTGCCGACAAACTGGTCGTTTTGACCTTTGACGATTCCAAGGCATCTCATTACACCACCGTTCGTCCGATCCTCAAAAAGCACGGATTCAAAGCCACATTCTTTATCACCGAGGGATTTACCTTTCGGACCAACAAGGATGATTACATGACCTGGGAACAGGTCGCGGGACTGCATCAGGACGGATTCGAGATCGGCAATCACACCAAGGATCATATCGGCGTCTCAGCCGACACCCTGGGTATTGTTCGACAGCAAATTCAATACATCAACGATCGCTGCATCGAACACGGCATGCCCCGACCGATCAGCTTTGCCTACCCTGGCAATGCGATTCATAAAAATGGACCGGACATGCTGGGAGAACTGGGATTTATCTGGGCACGCCGTGGCGGAGCCCCGGAGTTTCCTTATGAAGATGGCCGGGGAAGCGCTTTTGAATCGGGTAAAGACAGTACGCGTTTGCTTCCTTCCGCCGGAGATGCACGTCCGCACTGGTCACTGGACGACTTCAAACGAGCCCTGGCCACCGCTGAAAACGGAGGCATTCCGATCATTCAGTTTCACGGCGTCCCCGACCGGGATCATCCCTGGGTATCCACCCGCCCTGAGATGTTCGAAGCGTACATGAACCACCTGAAACAAGAGAACTACACGGTCCTTGCGCTGAGAGATCTGGCCAGTCACGTGGATGTCAAACAACAGCCCGACGATCCCTGGGCCATCATCGACACCCGCAAAGCAGCCCGTAAGGAAGCCTATGTAAAAGGAATGGTTCGTGATGCGGACACGGGCGAGGATCTGCCAGCGCGGATCTATATAACGAACCAGGAAGGCGTCCGGTATTACCCAAGAAACATTTCAAGTCGCGGCAGTTCGGTGGATTATCGCAAGCAGAACTGGAACAACGAGGATGCCACCGAGTTCCACACCACACTCGCAGCGGGCGCGTTTTCGGTGGAACTTCCCCCAGGCACGTATCAGTGGATCATTGAACGCGGGAAGGAATACACCCCTGCCCACCGTGAAATCGTCATCAAGGACAAACAACCACTTGAACTGGAATTCAAACTCAAGCGTTGGATCAACATGGCGGAACGAAACTGGTTCTCAGGCGACACCCATGTGCATCGTGCCATGCATGAACTCCCCAACGTCATGATGGCGGAAGATCTCAACGTGGCGTTTCCACTGAACCATTGGGTCACCCGTGCGTTTCAAGCACCGGCACAAGGAGATAAAAACCTGCGCATCGATGATCCCCCCACACTGATTAAAGTGGACGACACGCACGTCATCTACCCTCTCAACACGGAATATGAGATCTTCACCGTCAACGGCAAAGGCCACACCCTTGGCGCCGTGTTTCTCCTTGGACATCAGAAACCCATTGAACAAGGCGGTCCCCCCATGAAATCCATCGCCAAGCAGGCACACGCCCAGGGCGCCCTGCTGGATTTGGACAAGCACAATTGGCCATGGTCCATGGCTCTTGTACCGATCATGGATGTGGATTTGTTTGAGCTTTCCAACAACCATATCTGGCGCACCGAGTTTGGATTCACCGAATTCGGTGAACCCATGCCCTCTTACATGAACATTCCTGAAAAGGGCGGTAAAATGGGGGTAAAGGACTGGATGCTCTACGGTTTCCAAAACTACTACGCACTCCTGAACGCCGGATTTCACCTGCGTCCCACCGCAGGAACAGCAAGTGGCGTGCATCCGGTCCCATTGGGGTTTGGTCGCGTGTATGTTCATCTGGAGAAAGGTTTTTCCTATGATCAATGGTTCAAGGGACTCGATATCGGACGCAGTTTTGTCACCACCGGACCGATGTTGTTTGCACGGGTGAATGATCAACATCCCGGATTCCGGTTCATTACCGACAAAAACAAACAAACCGTCTCAGCCCAAGGTGAAGTCATTTATGATCACCCCATCGAGACACTGGAATGCATCGTCAATGGGAAAGCAGTGGCCACTCAAGCCGTTACCAACACGCCAACCGAAACAGGGGCATATCGTTCGGTATTCAAGTTCGAAATCCCCATCGAAGGAAGCAGTTGGGTAGCCATCCGATGCTTCGGCGAACCCGAGCCCGGACGCACCCGTTTTGCCCACACGGCCCCGTGGCATTTCATCCATCCGGAAAAGCCCCTGCTGCCATCTGTGGAGGAAATAGATTTCCTCATCGACCGCGTGGCATCCCAAATAGAGCGCAGCAACGAAACGCTCCCCCTGGAAGCAATCAAGGAATATGAACAGGCGATGCAAGCATACCAGGATATCAAGGCAAAGATCATCGAGACATCGGCAAATTGACGTGGTATTCAGGTTATGGATTATCTCTTTTTTAACCGCAGATTGTACAGATTGTCGCAGATGCGCCTTTAAAAGATGTGCACGCAATTGAGTGATCGATTGCCACTTGATGTGATTCGTAAAACGGCAAAACATCTGGTTACATAATTTAAAGGAACCTTCAATCTGCGAAAATCTGCGCAATCTGCGGTTCTTAACAAATTTAAAAGTCCCACACGGGCTTTTGATGCTCGTTGCTATTGAAAGACTTCGATTTTACAAGTTTTGTTCTCCTCAACTGGCTTGACCTGTTGCCCGATCCTTGAGACATATGAAGGACATGAAACACCTCACTCTTGTCGGCCTAGGAATGGTTGCGCTGGCCAGCGGCGTGACCGCTCAATCGTATCAACTTCATTCCTTTGAAAAGATCCAGTTGACGGATCGGTTCTGGAGCGAAGGCGCCACCTTTGGCGATTTCAACAAGGATGGGAACCAGGACGTCGCATCGGGTCCTTATTGGTGGGCCGGACCGGACTTCACCGCCCGCCACACATATTACTCCGATTCACGGGCATGGCAGAAGCAAAACAAAGATGGTAGCACGCAGACCATCCCCGGATATGAAGGAGCGCTGGGCACCAAGAACACTTACTCCGATAATTTTTTCGCGTTCTCCCACGACTTCAACGCGGACGGTTGGGACGACATCCTCATTCTAGGTTTCCCCGGCCAGGAATCATCCTGGTATGAGAATCCTCAAGGCAAACCCGGATACTGGGCTCGCCACATCATTCTGGATGTCACCGACAACGAATCCCCCACCTTTACCGACCTGACCGGTGATGGCAAACCCGAGATTGTTTGTGGATCAGGAGGTCACTACGGTTATGCGAGCCCGAATTGGGAACACCCCGAAAAACCATGGAAATTTCATCCGATCACCCCAAAAGGGCCCTGGCAAAGATTTACACACGGTATGGGAGTGGGAGACGTAAACGGGGACAAACGCATGGACTTCCTCGCCAAAGAAGGTTGGTGGGAACAACCCGAACAACTCGATGGTGATCCCACCTGGAAATTTCATGCCTACCCCTTCAGTCCCGGCGGTGGAGCCCAGATGTATGCCTACGATGTGGACGGAGATGGTGACAATGACGTCATTACCAGTATTGCGGCACATGGTTATGGTTTGACCTGGTACGAACACATTCCCACACCGGAAGGGATCACGTTCAAGGATCACACCTTTATGAACAAGGAGCCATCCGAGAACCGATACGGCGTCAAATTCTCACAACTCCATGCCATCGATCTGGTCGATATGGACGGAGATGGACTGAAAGACATCATCACCGGCAAACGATTCTGGGCCCACGGTCCTCATGGCGATGCAGAACCCAACGCGGCGGCTGTTCTTTACTGGTTCAAACTGGAACGCACCAAGGACGGTGTGGACTTCGTCCCGCACCTCATCGATGAAGATTCAGGCATTGGCACACAGGTTTTGGCTCAGGATATCAATGGTGACGGATTGCCGGAAATCGTGGTCGGCAACAAAAAAGGGACCTTCATTCACAAACATACCGCCGTCAAAGTCGATCGCGACACGTGGTTGAAATCACAACCCAAAGCCCAGTATTAAATGGCCACTGCCACTCTTAACCGGTGAAATCGACCGGAACCATCAGTCAAATCTGGGCGTTTCGCTCCATCGAGCGCAAACTGTTCTTTGCATGTTTCCTGACCATAGGGTTTGGCTATGCAGGTTTTTTCCTGAATGACCTGAAACAGGCCAGCGAAACGGTGCAACGAGGCATCCTCCCCCTGGTCGTGTTTGGCATCAGTCTGCTCATCATGCACGGCTGGTTCCTGGTGACCCGGTTCAAAGGGGATCCGGTCATTCTGGGATCGGTTGTTTTTCTGGGGGGCTTTGGGATTCTGGCCCAGTATCGAATGGGATTGTTCGATTTTGAGCATCCATGGAGACTCAGTCACTTCGCCTACCCTATCGGAGTGATCCTCATGTTGTTTGTCATCGGCATTTTCAAAAATGGCCGATACCAACTCCTGCGCTCCACGGGATGGATCGCTGCGGCCGTATCCATTTTCATCGTAGCGGTTTTGATAGCCACCGGATCGCGCTACCGCGGAGCTTACTATGCTGCGGGACAATTGACTCCGACGGAGATTCTCAAACTGCTGATGGTTGTGTTCATGGCGGGCTACTTCGCAACGAGAGAAAAAGAGATCCGCAAAGCAGTCAACGGAGGCAAAGCTTCCATGTGGTCCATCCTCTGGCCCGTTGGAACGGTTTATCTGGTTTTGATGGGACTTTTGATGATCCAGCGGGATCTCGGCATGCTGGCTGTGTTGACCATGACCTTGTGCATGGTGTTGTTCTTTATCACCGGACAATGGCGCTACATCATCGCTTCCACCACCGCAGTGATCCTGGCTGGCGTGCTGGCCAACACATTCATCGCCCATGCAAGAGGCAGGATTCAGACCTGGATGAACCCGTTCGGGGATCCAACAGGAAGCGGTTGGCAGATTCTGCAGGGCTTGTCGGGCATGTTTGCCGGCGGTTTGTTTGGCGCAGGTTTTGGTAAAGGCAATCCGGAACGCATCCCCATTGCGGAATCAGACTTTATTTATGCCGTTATCGGCGAGGAACTCGGATTTGTGGGATGCATCATGGTGGTGGTGTTCTACCTTGTCTTCTTCCGCCAAGGCTTTCGGATTGCACACCAAACAAAGGATTATTTTGGTTCGTTGCTTGCAGCTGGATTGGTGTCCATCTTTGCGTGTCAAACACTGCTCAACATTGGCGGTGTGACCAAAACAATCCCCATGACCGGTATCCCCCTTCCCCTGATCAGTCACGGAGGCAGCAATCTGGTCACCGTATTCCTAGGGCTGGGCCTACTGCTCAGCATCTCCGAGAATCAAGGCAAAGCGGCAAACAAACCAACAGCCACCAAAAAACCCGAAGCCAAATCGGGTCCCCGGAAATCAACTGCAAAAAAAGCCTCCAAAAAACAAACCAAGCCCAAACGCAGGTGAGTCATTTCGTAGCTTTTGTAAACCGCAGATTGGACGGATGAACTCAGATTTTCGTGCTTTGTGGTAAAAATGAACAACTCAGAGATGATCCATAAAGTATTGGGCCATCCGTTTCCTGCCGTAGGGCGTTCCGGCAGCGCCATGTCCCACACCGGGCATTACCAGCATGTCGAACGGTTTGTCGGCTTTGATCAAGGCATCCACCACTTGCATGGTTGAAGCCGGGTCGACATTCCGATCCATTTCCCCAAGCAACAGCAACAAATCACCTTGAAGTCGATGAGCCTGAGTGACGTTCGATTGCTCGTCATAATGCGCCCCGACGGGCCAGCCCATCCAAAGTTCATTCCACCAGATTTTGTCCATGCGATTGTCATGGCATCCACAATCCGCCACACCCACCTTGTAGAAATCACCATGCGCAAGAAGACCTCGCAGGGTGTTCTGCCCCCCCGCCGAACCTCCATAAATTCCCACACGATCCAGATCCATGTAGGGATATTTTTCGGCAGCAGCTTTCATCCAGGCAATTCGATCGGGAAATCCCGCATCGCCGATGTTTTGCCAGCACACATCGTGAAAGGCTTTGGACCGATTGGATGTTCCCATGCCGTCAATCTGCACGACGATGAATCCAAGTTCCGCCATGGATTGGGCACTATGGAATGATCTGAATTCCTTGGGCACAAACGAACCATGCGGCCCGGCATAAATTTTTTCGATCACGGGATAGCTTTTCTTGGGATCAAAATCACTTGGTCGGTAAATCACACCATAAATATCCGTCACACCATTCCTCCCCTTCGCCTCGAAAGGTTCGGGGCGTTGCCACCCGGTCGCTTCCAATTCAGATATTTCTGAACGTTCGATCTCTGCAATCAACCTGCCGGTATCCGCTTCACGTAACTCCACCACAGGCGCTTGATCCACTCTGGACCAGGTATCGATGATGAACCGGTTGTCCGGAGAATTATCAACTGAATGTGTGCCGTTGCTTCGAGTCAAGCGGACCAGACCGGTGCCGTCAAAATTCACCCGGCAATGGTGGATGTAGTATGGATCCTGTGAAGGATCGATGCCGCTGGCCTGAAACCAGATTTGCCGCTTTTCCTCATCCACACGATCCACCCGTCGCACCACCCAGCTTCCTCGGGTCACCTGATGTTTCATGTAACCGGTGGAGGCATCAAACAGGTAAAGGTGATTCCATCCATCGCGTTCGGACATCCAGAGCAGCTCATTGCTGGACTCCATCATATTGAAGTAATTCTTATAGGCATAATCCACGAAAGTATCACTTGCCTCCTCCAGCAAGGTGCTCACCTGACCGCTGCCAGGTTCCACAGCAATGACACGCAGGACCTGATGCCCCCGTTGATTGAACAGAAACGTGAACCGTTCGCTGTCTTCGTCCCATTGCAATCGTGAGATGGACCAGGGATTGGCATACAAGGCATCATTCAACGGAATTTCCTTTTGGAGTTTCAAATCAAACAAAGCGGGCTTTTCAACGGGCATTTTGTCGCCAGGTTTCAAATAGGAATAGGAATGCAATTTGGGCTGCAGTTGATCTTTTGGCGAAGATTCAATCAGATGGACATGACGTTCGATACCTGGCTCAAACCGCATGGCCACCAGCCATCGACTATCCGGCGACCAAAAAACCCGGGGAACACCCTGTTCCGGTTCCTCACGCTGATATTGCATCCCGACAAAACGCGCCCGTTCGGCTGTCGGTTGATAACTGTCACCGGGATTTCCGTCATAACTCAGAGGAACAGAGTCACCCGAAGCTACATCGGTCAGCCATAGATTGTGTTCCTTGACGAATACCTTCCATTTTTCATCAGGCGAAGTGGTGGATCGATCCCCACCGGGTCGAGGTCCACGAGTCCCTCGTCCTCTGCCACGGTTTTCATTCGCAGCAAGGTCCCCCTCCGTTTCCTCAGGTTGATCCACTTTGATGAGGTGGGTGTATTTGGGATTCCACAACCACCAGGCATCCCTGCCCTCCAGGCGAATTCGATCCGATCCCTTATCAAACACAATCCTTTCCACCGGCAAACGCTCTGCTTGTACGCTGGTGCCGATCAACTCAGACATCGCTGCCGCAACTAGCGAGTGATCGAAGGCTTGCCCCTGTTTTCCGGTGGTGGCATCCACCACTCGAAAGACTGATTTTCCATCCGCCAATTTTCTCTTATACCAAAACTTGTCACCGTCACTGAACCAATGTGGTTCCACCGAATCCCGGGTAAGTTTCCCTCGAAATTTCCTGCCAACAGCCAAAGCCTCCTCAACGGAAGAAGGATCAGGGGTGACACCACTTTGTTGACTTCCCGGTTCAAGTGGTTCGTCGTGATAAAATCTCCAGTTGGGTTTGTAATCCTCGGGCAAGTCTGTCTTTTTCAAACTGGCCCGAATCATGTCAATGGGGATGGCGTTCTCTTTGAGAATGGCATCATGAAATGCCCGCGCAGGCATATCCCCATCTTCAACCAATTCACCGTAGAGAGAGCGAATCTGCAATCCACCCAGCATGTATGCCGCCTGATACAAGGGAATGTATCCGCCCTGAATTGACCGTCGCACTTCGGCGGTGGCATTTCTTCGTTCGTGACCGACGTTTTCCACCAGAAAATCAATGGCTTCCTCTGCGGACATCCGCCCCAAATGAAAACTCAATGAGAAAATAATGCGGGCACAACGATGAGACCGCCAAAACAACATACCGATGCGATCCTCCGGAGATTCATGAAATCCAAGATCCCATAACAGCATTTCCCAATAGAGCGCCCAGCCCTCCACCAAAAACGGCGTGCGGAACAATTGTCGATGGGTGCGGTAGCGATCGGCCATGAACAACTGAAGATGGTGGCCCGGAATCAATTCATGATGAACGGTTGCCTTGGAAAAGTGAACATTGTTTCCGCGCATACTCATCATTTTTTCGGAATGCTCCATCGTGTCGGTCGGATACGAAACCGATATGACCTCGCCTCCTGTGAAGTAAGGATTCACCTTCTGCCGCTCCGGTGTCATCATACGCATCCGCCACACTTCCTTGGCCAAGGGCGGAATGGTCAACAGATCGCGTGCTTCGAGGAAATCGATGGCTTCATGTGCGAGTTTCTTGATCAGTTGGGGTTGCTCTCCTGGAGGAACGAACTTGGTTTTGACGTAATCATAGGCCGCTTTCCAATCATCCCCAAAACCAAGGTCCCGGGCGGCACGTTTGCGTTCGCGATCACACCATTCATACTCTTGGTAGGCGATCTCGATCAGTTCCTCGGGCGAATAAGCGATCATCTCATATTCAAGGGCCTCCATCAAAGCATCCTTACCGATGGGATCCCCCAACAGTGGCGGATCCTCTCCTTCCACAAACCCGGCGATTTCCTTGCGCACGAAATCGGCAAAACCATCCAGTTCCTTGTCCACCGATTGATACGGGGTTTTGACCCACCATGAAAACGAGGGATGATACCCTTCATAAAACCGATACCAATCCCTCAATGCATTCTGATAAGTATCCACCCACTGGGCAACACGGCCAGCAAGAGTTGGGCTGATCAAATCCGGATTGGACTCCAACTGTGTCTTCAACTCTTTGCGATGATTCTGAACCGCCAGTTTGAGTTGATTCAAAGTGGTCGCCAATGCCTCCGGCTGGATGGGCTCCACGCGCTGGCGGGCTTCAAACAAATCCAGAATCACCTGGCCAAACGGCACCCACGGAGCGATCTCCATGTGTCGATCCCGCAGACGATCCAATTGACGTGCATCGAATACGAGTTGGTTTTGAAACATCAGGTAATCGATCTTTTCCTCCCGGGATAAGGCGTCGTAGGAAATACCCTCCAATGCCTCGCCAAACGACGCATACAAGGCCTTCATGCGCACATGACGCGCCTCGGACATTGACCATGGGTGAAACCGTCCAAGAACACCGGCATCCTCCCGATAAGCCTCGATCAATCCACGCACCGGTGGAAGGGACGGATCCATGTCAATCTGACCGGCAAACACCGGTTGCAACCCGGTTCCAATCAATATCAACCAGGCCGCAATAGAGCATCGCAAAGAATTCATCAAAGGTTCAAAATGCATGAGAGGACCATAGCCAAGCGGGGAATTGAATTGAAGCCCGAATATTGGTCATTCGGCCCCGCTATTCATAAATGAGTTCTTAAGTCTGGTGTAAACCGTCTTCCACCTGCAAAGTATCACCATGTCCAACTCAACAAGCAGAATCAGGAGGCTCATCTTGACTGGTTTGGCAGCTCTGAACTTGTCCGTTACGGCTGCTGAACAACCTAATATCGTCCTGATCATGGCGGATGATTTAGGTTGGGCGGATTTGCATTGCCAGGGGAATCAGGATGTGGAGACGCCTCATCTGGATCAATTGGCGACCGAAGGCATCCGTTTTACCGATGGTTACGCTGCGGCACCGGTTTGTACGCCAACGCGCGCGGCCATCATGACCGGACTATCCCCTGCCCGATTGCACATCACCAATCACGCTCCGGGAAATCCCGATTACATTTCACCCGACTCACGGCTGAAAGGGGCTGAATGGACCACCTACATGAGTCTGGCCTATAAAACTCTGGCGGAGTATTTGAATGAAGCCGGATATGACACGGGGTTCATAGGAAAATGGCACTTATCCCACCACAAGGGAAGCGACACGGTGGGTCGACTGGAACCAAGACTTCGCCCTGAGCATCAGGGATTCAATCTCAACGTCGGAGGATGCGACTACGGGGGGCCCCCCAGCTATTTTGAACCTTATCGCATCCCGGCGATTACCCCGCGCAAGGAGGGAGATTACCTGCCGGAACGTTTGGCCGATGAATGTATTTCGTTTCTGGATCAGGAACGAGAGGAACCATTCTTCCTGTGCTGGTGGAATTACTCCGTCCATTACCCGATCCAGGCACCGGAGCATCTCATTGAGAAATACAAAAAGAAAGAGACCAAAGATGACCCCGCCTATTTGGCCATGATTGAAGGCATGGATACGGCCATCGGAAGGGTCTTGAAACACATCGACACTTTGGGAAAACGTTCCGACACACTTGTTGTCTTTACGTCAGACAACGGTTCTTTGTTTAAAAACCTCCCCTTAAGATCGAGCAAAGGCTATCTGTATGAAGGAGGCATCCGGGTGCCCTGGATGATTCGGTGGCCAGGAAAAATTCAGGAGAACATTGTGTCCAACACTCCGGTCATCAGTACGGATATATTCCCGACACTCCTTGACGTTGCAGGGATCCAGCTCCCCAGGCAAGCGGTGTGTGACGGGGTGAGTTTGGTTCCCATGCTGAAGGGCGAATCGACGCTTCAACGCCCTTCCCTCTTTTTCCATTATCCAAATTATGCCTTCCATAAACGAAACCGACTGGGCAGCGCGATTCGGAAAGGAGACTACAAATTGATCCATTATTATGATGACGACTCTGTTGAGCTCTACAATCTGACACAAGACATGGCGGAAACCCAAAATCTGGCAACGTCTCAATCCGCAAAAGCCGCCGAACTGAAAAGCGATCTACAACAATGGCTCAAAGCTTCACGGGCAAAATTCCCGATAAAAATCGATGAAGCATCGATCCGGTGACGGCCATATACGTGGGCTTACTTTACCCCTTTAGGCATCAACACGAGCCAACCGCTTTCTGGAGTGATGTGGCTCGACACAGCTTTGGATACGCCAGGGAAACGCTCTGGGTATCCTCCTCCCTATCACATCCCATCCCTCAAAACGGAAACTCAGCATGCGCAAGTTCATCTACGTTGAAATCGTGCACCTTTCCAGTGTCCGGACCGTATCGAAAGCGGCGCTGCACGCCGCACTCCAGATAGCGTCAATCATTGATCCGGGTTTAAAGCAGTTGCCAAAAGTGATTACGTAAAAGTATTCGACTGCTTTAATAATACTCACGCCCTCCCGCAATTGCGGGATAGAGACGCAGAGCCGCTGATTTTTTCCTTAAACGCAAACACTTTCAGCAATCGGTTCAGGTAAAAAAGAAGGCCCAGGCATAAGCCCGGGCCTTGTGGTTGCGGTATGAACTACGGCCTTTCGGCAAGGATGCGATAGTAACGCTCCATCCCCATTACTTGATCATCTGTGGCGCTGCTCTCAACGGGTGTCGGCGGTTCGAACGTGCCAAGGGTTTGCCATTCGGAATCAGGATCCCACCTATCCCGCGATTGCAAATACTGGATGGCTTCTCGACCACCCCGCCATTGGATTTCGATGGCGTCACCATTTGACGTGAACCCAAAGATCTGAAGCAGTGAATGCGGATCTCTTGGATTTGTATCGGCTTCCAGTTCCTGGCCATTCGTCATGCCATCACCGTCCGGATCCGCATCCATTCCACTGATCTTCGGATCTGCCAGTTCCGTTTCAGTGAAGTGTGTGGCCCACCAGACATCGCGTGGATCCAGCGGTTCGAGCTCTTCCACCACATTCAGGGTGACATACTCGAAGTCCGATCGCACACCGTCTGTCACGACAAACAGGATGTTGCCGTGTTCACCGAGTTGGTTCGCGGCGGGCGTCCAGACAAAGGTCGCCGTTTCCGCATCAAACACCGCATCACGTGGCAGATTTTCAGCGGAATAAGACAGGGTATCTCCGGGGTTCGGATCGGATGCTGACAGGGTCAACGTATATTCGGCTTCCACCAGAATGTTACGATATCCGATCCGATCCAACACAGGCGCTATGTTGTGCGTTTCCACTGTGAGTGTGATATTTTCACTATCTGTGAATTCACCATCACTCACTTCAAACGTCACACCTGAGTATTCTCCTACCTGATTGGACAGAGGCGTCCATTCCAGCAACCGGGTCACTGGATCAAAGGTAGCGCCAGGCGGCAATTGAGAGGCTGAATACACCAGTGCGTCGGGATTATCTGGATCCTTGGCTGATATCCTGAGCGCATAAGGAATCATCGCCTCGATCACCTGGTCCCCGATCGCATCCATTGACGGTGCGCGAGAAAAATCGGCACCCTCAATACGCAAAGTGTATGGCTCGGCCGCGTATTGATTGCCTTCGTCATTCACACGCACATAATAGAATCCAGGTGTGGCCGCTTCGTAAACAATCACGTTTTCTCCGGTCACACCCGGATTGGTGTTCACCCAATTCCCTCGTTCTCCCCCATTGGAGTCATAGATTCTCAATCGAGGGCGATTGATCTCCGCAACTGCATCCAATGAAACGGAAAGCGTGGAGGGTTCTCTCACATAAACACGATACCAATCGTTGTCGTTTCCGGCGAAGAGGTATCCCTGAATGCTTGATTCTCCCAACTGAGTCGCTGTTCCCAATCCCCCATTGGGTTCGTGTTCATCCACGACCGGCGTATGCCTTACGTTCAAGTGATAAGGATCCGCCGATGAATGGTTGTTTCCACGATCCGCCACACGGACGTAGTACCATCCGGGTTCGGTCAAGGCAACTTCCAGGAGATTGTCTTCACCAGGGTTTGTCGTGGTGCGATAGCCAACCTGGTTCAAATGCGTATTATAAACCCAGATTTCGGAAGTGATTGCTTCCTGCACTTGGGTTTGTTCAATCTGCAGAATTCCAGGTGAATTAATCCAGAACCGATACCGGTCAGCATCGCCATTGGATTCGATGGCAGCGGAAATGACCGTGTCCAATGCCACATCATTGGCTGCCGACCACTCGCTGTTATCTTCCACTTCGGCCGTGACCGGCGCAAATTCGGGTTCGAAGCCGAAATCGAACTGCCCTTCCACGCTCAAAGTGTAAGGAGTTGTATAAGCACCTCCATTGGCGTCTCTCACGCGCAGATAATAGAATCCGGTTCTGGGAACGGTATAATTCAGATGGACATAATCACCGTTGTTGTTGGCCTGATTGTAAACACTCAACCACTGCCGTTCGACGCCATAGAGAGCGAGTTCCGTGCGCTGTGATGCAGGCAAATCCGTTACCGACCAGCGCATCGTGGCTCCTTCTTGAGCGTAAACCCGATACCAATCCTCATCACCGCCACGAAAAATGTAGGCTTGCAGCGAAGGTTTCTCCAGCAAGGTCGCAACACCATGTCCATGGTTCGGTTCGAAAGGATCGACAACCGGGGTGAACTCCGTTTGGAACGTGTAGGTATCTGTATGCCCGCGCCCATTGAGATCCCGCACTCTGATAAAATAAGTTCCTGGATCGGTGATGTCGTAGATCATTTGGATGGGTTCACCCGCATTGATGGCGTTGTGATAAACACTCATCCATCCAAAATCACGATTGTACATCGCCAGTTCGGAACGCATCCCTTCCGGAGGATTTAGGATGTTCAACGTCAAGCGTCCGGTTTCAGTCGCATCGATGCGATACCAGTCCTCATCACCATTCGGACAAATCGTCAGGCCATCCAACACCTGATTCACCCCGACCCGAGTGGCTTGCGAGAAGGATCCATTCGGTTCAAACCGATCACCAGCGGGATCGAAAAAGACCTTGAGTGCATATGGATCCACAGGACTGCCATTGTTCACATCCCGTATCCTGATGTTGTAATAGCCCGGTGTGGCATACCAGGCGAGGTCCGCCCATTCCCCCGCATTCGGTGGAATGGATGACTTACCCATCCATTGCCCACTGGCGCCATACATGTCAATTCCCGGGAGCATGCTATATGGGATGGCACCCAACAAAACACGAACCAGCCCGCATTGTTCGACATAGATTTGATAGAAATCATACTCACCACGTGGAGCAATCATCCCGGTCACCCATGTGTTCAATGGAATGGAATAGGAGGTTTCCCAACTATTGTTATACTCGGATTCATTCCACAACTCAGGTGCAACGACCAGGTTTTGATTCACACGACCTGACCAGACACCCTGGCTGTCCCGAACGCGCAACCCGATGGAATGAATTCCCGGTTGCAAATCCTGAACGGTGATGGATGCCGATTGCCCCAGAACACCGTCGAGATCAGAAGTCCATTCGTAATCCACAATCGATGCACCAGCACTCGAACCTTCCCCGGCGAGGGTCACAGGATGGCCAGCCAACACCGGATTGGGAGAGAGTTCAAACTGAGGTTCGACCATGGGAGCGGTATGAAGTGTGACCACTCCCTCCAAGGTCAGGACATAGGGTTCCGTGCTGACACGCGCTTCATCGTTGTCTCTGACCGACACATAATAGGTATCCGGCGTTGTAATATCGTAAACCAACATCACCGTTTCGCCGGTATTACGTGCATACACGCGTGCCAATTCTGAGTGGCTGTCGTTAAAGAGCCTGATATCGGGCAGAATGCCCCCCGGTTGCGACACCTGCAAACGAATACGTCCCGCCTCAGCCACATCAAATCGATACCAATCCCAATCGTTGCCGGGATAAATGAGCGCTTTGATTTGGTTTGATTCGGCAATGGTGGTCGCATCCCTGAACCGGTCATTTGGCTCGAAGACATCCGTCTTGCCTGTAAACTGAGCCGTCAGAGTGCAGGACTGCAAGGAATACGCGTTGCCGCCCCGGTCGGTGATACGAACCCAATACAAACCCGGCGTTTCAATCCAAAGAGAGGTCTCGATGGATTCCTGAGTATGCAAGGCATCGTAGCTCAACAATT
>Ga0255776_10001875_pt1 | contig 23813 bp, 23 predicted proteins | sample 071ome_19_FD_179974 | JGI IMG/M metagenome (GOLD analysis project Ga0255776, IMG submission 179974) | Coastal salt marsh microbial communities from the Groves Creek Marsh, Skidaway Island, Georgia - 071413AT metaG (version 2) | ecosystem: Environmental > Aquatic > Marine > Intertidal zone >... | reverse complement strand
ATGCTGACAGCACCTATCGCGGGCTCGTCAAGGTCATGCCGGGCGCCACCGGCGCGCGCAACTTCACGCAATGCGATTCGTTGCTCATCGGCGATCAATGCGGCGCCCACACCGTGCCCTATATCGAAGTGCGCAACAAAACCGCGCAGGTCGAACACGAGGCCACCACCTCGAAAATCAGCGACGAACAATTGCTCTATTGCCGACAACGCGGCCTGTCGGAAGAAGACGCCACCACGCTCATCGTCAACGGCTTCTGCCGGCAGGTTCTGCAGGAACTCCCGATGGAATTCGCGGTCGAAGCGCAGAAACTCGTCGGCATCAGCCTCGAAGGCAGCGTCGGCTAACACGGAACGCAATCCATGGCACCCATACTCGAAATCAAAGATCTCCACGCCACCGTCGACGGCAAAGAAGTCCTCAAGGGCATCAACCTCGCCATCAACCCTGGCGAAGTGCATGCCGTCATGGGCCCCAACGGCTCGGGCAAAAGCACGCTTTCCTACGTACTGGCCGGGCGGAACGGGTATGAGGTCACCGGCGGCAGCATCCTTTACAAGGGTGCCGACCTTACCGAGATGGATCCCGAGATCCGCGCCCGCGAAGGCATCTTTCTCGCCTTCCAATACCCGGTGGAAATTCCCGGCGTCGCCGGCACCACGTTTCTCAAGACGGCGTACAACGCCGTGCGCAAACATCGCGGCGAAAAAGAACTCGACGCCATGCAGTTTCTCAAGCTCGTGCGCGAAAAGCAGGCCGAGCTCGAAATGACCGATGACATGGTGCGTCGCCCGGTCAATGTCGGCTTTTCGGGGGGCGAGAAAAAGCGTTACGAAATGCTGCAAATGGCGATGCTCGAACCGGCCCTCGCCATTCTCGACGAGACCGATTCCGGTCTCGACATCGACGCGCTGAAAACCGTGGCCGACAGCATCAATCGGCTGCGCGCGCCCGACCGCGCCATGCTGATGATCACCCACTACCAACGCTTGCTCGGCTACGTCGTGCCCGATTTCGTGCATGTCTTGGCGGGCGGCAAGATCGTACGCTCGGGCGACAAGTCGCTGGCGCTCGAGCTCGAAAAAGAAGGCTACGCCGTCTTGGGGACCGAAGCCGCATGACCAACCGTCGGATCGCCGCTGACTTTCCGTTCGTCGACGCGTTCGACGCGGTACGCCCAAATTTGCCCGGCGCGCCGCTCGATTGGCTGCAAGCCGCCCGGCGCGACGCGCTTGCGCGTTTCCACGACCAAGCCCTGCCCAATCGCCGGGTCGAGGCCTGGAAGTACACCGACCTTGGCGTGCTCGCCAAAACCGACTTCACCGCGCCCGACGGTCCGGTCGGTCCCGCGCTCGCTGCGCGCATTGCGCAGACCGGCGGGCCCGACGCCATCCGCCTCGTCATCGCCAACGGCCGCGTCGATCCCGCGCTATCGAAAACCGACGGCCTGCCCGCCGGTGCGCAGCTCTTGCCGATGAGCGCCGCCCTCGACTCCCACGGCGACGTTCTCAAGGATCACATCACCCGTATCGCGGCGCTCGACGGCAACGGACTGCTCGCCCTCAACGCAGCCTTCATGATGGACGGCTACGTGCTCGTCCTCGACGACGGCGCCACCGTCGAGCCTGCCATCGAAGTGATCTTCGCGGGCGACGGCGGGCAGGGGGCGGTCGCGTTCCATCCGCGCAACGTCGTCATCATGGGGCGGAACAGCACCGCCGCCGTCGTCGAAACTCACGTCGGCGAGGGCGTCTATTGGACCAACCCGCTCACCGACGTCGTGATGGGCGAAGGCGCCAATCTGCGGCGCTACAAAGTGCAGCAAGACGCGCCCCAATCCTTCCACCTCGCGCACGACCAGGTCGCACTGGCGTCGGGCGCACGCTACCAGGGCTTCATCGGCGCATTCAGCGCCAAGCTCGCCCGGCACACCGTGGCCGCCACTATCGACGGCGCGGAGGCCTCGTTCGATATCGCCGGCGTCTATTTGCTGCGCGGCGATCAGCACAACGACATCACTACCGTGGTCGACCACGCCGCGGCCGGCAGCACCAGCAAACAAGTCTTCAAAGGCGTGCTGGATGACGCCTCGCGCGGCGTGTTCCAAGGCAAAGTCACGGTCCACAAAGATGCCCAAAAGACCGATGCGCACCAACTCAACAACGCGTTGCTGTTGTCCGACAAGGCGGAGATCGACGCCAAGCCCGAACTCGAGATCTACGCCGACGACGTGAAATGCGCGCACGGCGCCACCGCCGGCGATCTCGACGAGAACGAACTGTTCTATCTCCAAGCCCGCGGCATCGACGGCGCCGACGCCCGCCGGTTGCTGGTCTCTGCCTTCGTCAAAGCCGCCCTCGACGAGATCGATCGCGAGGCCGCGCGCGCACGCTTCGAGACCTTGGTCGATACCTGGTTGGATCAGACCGATGGCTAGCGCGGCACAAGAAATCGAAACGCCTGCGTTCGATGTCGATCGCATCCGCGCGGACTTTCCGATTCTCGCCACCCAAGCGCACGGCAAGCCGCTCGTGTTCCTCGACAGCGCCGCCAGTGCGCAAAAGCCGCGTGCGGTGATCGATGCCGTGCGCCGGTGCTACGAAGCCGAATACGCCAACATTCATCGCGGCGTCTACGCGCTCAGCGAAACCGCCACCCGCAACTACGAAGACGTGCGCGAAAAAGTTCGCGCTCTGATCAACGCCAAGGAAACGCGTGAGGTCGTCTTCCTGCGCGGCGCCACCGAAGGGATCAATCTGGTCGCCTCCTCCTGGGGCGGGGTCAATCTCAAACCCGGCGACGAAATTCTCATCACTGCGCTCGAACACCACTCCAATATCGTACCTTGGCAGATGGTTGCCGACCGCACCGGTGCCGAGGTCCGTGCCGTCCCGACCGACGAAACCGGCGCGTTCCTATTCGATCGCTTCGAAGAAATGCTCAGCCCGCGCACCAAGATCGTTGCGGTCACCCATGCCAGCAACGCCATCGGCACGGTGGTACCGGTCAAGGACGTCGTCGCGACCGCCCATGCCCGCGGCATCCCGGTATTGCTCGACGGTTGCCAGGGCATCGTCCATCGCGGGATCGACGTGCAGGACGTCGATTGCGACTTCTATGTTTTCTCTGGCCACAAACTCTACGGTCCCACCGGGATCGGCGTGCTCTACGGCAAGGCCGATCTGCTGGACGCCATGCCGCCCTACCAAGGCGGCGGCGACATGATCGAGACCGTCAGCATCACCAAGACCACCTTCGCCCCGCTGCCGCACAAGTTCGAGGCCGGCACCCCCAATATCGCCGGCACCGTCGGTCTGGGTGCCGCCATCGATTACGTCAGCGCGATCGGCCACGACGCTATCCTGGCCCACGAAAACGACGTGCTGGGCTACGCGTTGGAACGCCTGCGCGGTCTCAACGATATCCAGCTCGTCGGCACCGCGCCGGATCGGGCCAGCATCGTGTCCTTCTTGATCGACGACGTGCATCCGCACGATTCCGGCACGATTCTGGACCAGGCCGGCATTGCGGTCCGCGTCGGCCATCATTGCGCGCAGCCCCTGATGGATCACTTCGATATCGCGGGCACCGTGCGCGCTTCGTTCGGGCTCTATAATACGCGGGCCGATGTCGATGCCTTGGTCGACGGCCTGCACGAGGTACGAAAGCTTTTCGGATGAACGACCTACGCGACCTATATCAAGAGATCATTCTCGATCACGGCAAAAGCCCGCGGAATTTCGGCAAGCCCGAATCCTTTACCGCCGATGCCGACGGCTACAATCCGCTATGCGGCGACAAGGTGCACGTCTACGCCACGGTCAAAGACGGCATCGTCGAAGACGTTCACTTCGAGGGTCGCGGCTGCGCCATCTCCATGGCCTCGGCCTCGTTGATGACCGAAGTGCTCGTCGGCAAGACCGAAGAACAAGCCCAGGCGCTGTTCGACAAGTTCCACGAACTCGTCACCACCGAACACGAACTTGTCGGCGACGACGACATCGACCGTCTCGTCGTCTTGGGCGGCGTGCGCCAATATCCCAGCCGCGTGAAATGCGCCACGCTGGCCTGGCACACCTTTCACAACGCGATTACCGGCGCCGAGACACCGGCGAAAACCGAATGACCGACGCCCCCACGCCCCAATCCGACCCCTACGATCCCGCGCGCTTCACCGGCTCGGTTTCGCCCGACGAGGGGCCCAGCCAGGACGACATCGTGCGCGCGTTGAAAACCGTGTTCGATCCCGAAATTCCGGTCGACATCTACGAACTCGGCCTGATCTACGACGTCAAAATCGAAAACCGCCACGCCCACATCACCATGACCCTCACCACCCCAGGCTGTCCGGTCGCGGGCACCATGCCGCGCATGGTCGAGCTTGCGATGATGACGGTGGACGGGGTCGACAACGCCGAAGCCGAACTCGTGTGGAGCCCGCCGTGGGATCCCTCGCGCATGTCGGAAGCGGCCCGCCTCGAACTCGGTATGGATTGAGACCGCTATGACAGACCCATCCCAAGTATTGACCGTCACCGCGACCGCCGCCGAGCGCGTCAAAAAACTCCTCGCCACCCAAGACGACGCCAAAGCGATCCGTGTCGGCGTGCGCCAAATGGGCTGCTCGGACATGAGCTACACGATGGATTTCGCCCAAGACAGCGCCGAGGGCGATATCGTCGTCGAACGCGACGGCGCCTCCTTGTTCGTCGATCCTGACGCGATTCCCTACATCAATGGCAGCGAACTCGATTGGGTCGAAGAAAAACTCGCCAGTCGTTTCGTCTTCAACAACCCCAACGTCGTCGGCGCCTGCGGCTGCGGCGAATCCTTCAAAGTCGCCGATCAGGACTAAACCCGACCGCGTGGTTTCGGTATGAGCCGCGAAGCAATCAACAAAATCTGCGCCGCCTTTCCCGGTGCCGAGGTCTCCGACCCTTGGGGCGGCGGGCACGACGCGTGGAAGGTGGGTGGCAAGATGTTCGCCACCATCGGCGCGGTGACGCCCGGCTTATCGGTCAAGACCGACGGGATCGAAACCGCCGAAATGCTCATCGAAACCGGCGTCGGCGTCAAAGCGCCGTACTTCCACCGCTCGTGGGTCTTGCTGCCGTTCGATACCCCCGAGGGCGAGCTCCGCCACCGCCTCGCCGAGTCCTACCGTTTGGTCCGCCGCCGGCTCACCAAGAAGGTCCAAGCGACCCTGGAGCCGTTCGACTAACCTCCCGCCCAAATCGACGCGTCATCCTGAGGCTCCACCTTTGGGCGGCGTGCCGAAAGGCGCAAAAACTTGCATCCGGGGGCAGAAGATGATCGAAAGACCCCCGTCATCCTGAGCCGGATGGGCGGCGCCCATGGCGCCAACCGTCCGAGACGAAGGGCCACCACAAAGAGCACCTCATGTCCCGATTGATCGCCGTCTTTATGCGCCACGGTGCGCTCAAACATCCCGCCGGTGTCGCGGGCGGCAACTTGCCCTACGCGCTTACCGCTGCCGGGGAGAACCAAGCCGCCGATGCCGCGCAACGCCTGGCGGACCTCGCCGCCGACATGGATTTTAAGGTCGATGACGACCTCGAATGCTCGCCCAACGAAGCCGCATGGCAAACCGCCGCCATCCTCGGCGAAGAACTCGAAGACATCACGGACCGTCAAGGCTATCGCGCGGTCGAACGCGCCGAACTCGCAGGCCGCAGTCTCGGTAGCGTCGCCAACCTCAAGACCACGCACATCGAAACCCTCATCGAAGACGACCCGCGCTTCACCAAAGCGCCGAAGGACTGGCTGGCCCGCACCGACTACCGACCGCCCTTTGCCGGGGTCGAAACGCTGGGTGGTGCAGGCGAGCGCCTCGGCGATTTCGTGCGTCGCCGGATCGAAGAATTGTGGCCTCACCTGACCGGCGATACCCTCAAAGTATTCGTCGGTCACGGCAGCGCACTCATCCACGCCGCGGCCTTCCTTGACGTCCTACCCAAAAACCGTGCCGCGCAACTCGCATTGCCCCCCGCCGGGTGGATCCTCATCGAATTCAACGCCGCCGGCCGCTGCACCCTCGTCGACGCCGACTGGCGCAAACCCAAAAAAGGCGACGGCGAAGACTAACCCGGCATTGCCCTCGAACACCGCACCGCCTCCCCCCGGGAGTCGTCGCCAACAAACGCAAACACCACAAAGCCCCGCCTCTATTCTCCCCCTGTAGCAGGGGGAGGAGGCAACACGCTGCGTCATCATCCAATCCCACCACCCCCGCATCCTGAGCCGGTCGCCCGGCGCCACCGGCGCCAGGCGGCCGAGACGAAGGGCGGCGTTCTACACCGGGACCATCTATGCCACACTGCGCGCTTCGTCCTTCCCGACCTAGGGCCCCATGAGCGTCTTTCTCGCCAAACGCTTTCTGACTTTCGTCGCGACCTTGTTCGGCGCCACGGTGCTGACCTTTCTCGCGCTGGAAATCTTGCCGGGGGATCCCGCGGCGGTGATCCTCGGCATCGAGGCGCCGGAAAGCGCGGTTCAGGCGCTGCGCGAAAAGCTTGGTCTCGACCGGCCCATCCTCGAACGCTACTTCTCCTGGCTCGGCGATCTCCTCAGCTTGCGGTTCGGGGTCAGTTACACCTATTCGACGCCGGTGATCGAGTTGGTCCAAGCGCGGCTCGCCATCACCATTCCGCTTGCGATCATGGCGATGGTGCTCTCGGCGGTCGTCGCCTTCGTACTCGGCGTCTATGCCGCCTCGCGCCACAACAAGATGGGCGACGTCACGGTGATGGGCGTCAGCCAGCTCGGCATTTCGGTGCCAAACTTTTGGCTCGCGTTGCTCCTCATCCTGCTGTTCTCGGTCAACTTGCGCTGGTTTTCCTCGGGCGGCTTCCCGGGCTGGGAGAACGGCGTGTGGCCTGCGTTCAAGGCTTTGCTGCTGCCCTCGATCGCGCTCGCCACCGTGCAGGGGGCGATCCTGGCGCGCTTCACCCGCTCGGCCGTGCTCGACACCATGCGCGAAGACTACGTGCGCACCGCGCGCGCCAAGGGGCTCACCCGACGCGCGACCTTGTGGCGGCACGTGCTGCGCAACGCGATGATCCCGGTCATCACCATCATGGGCCTGCAGTTCGCCAACCTGCTCGCGGGCACCATCATCGTCGAAGAAGTCTTCGCGATGCCCGGATTGGGGCGCTTGATCTTGCAAGCGATCAGCAACCGCGATGTCGTCGTGGTGCGCGACGTCGTCTTGATGCTGGCCGCGCTCGTCGTGTTCATCAATTTCGTGGTCGACATCCTCTATGCGGTGATCGACCCGCGGCTCAAGCCGCACGATATCTAGGGGCGCGCGCGTGGATTCCGGTCAACCCAGTTTCTGGCGGCGCTGCCTCGCCCATCGCTCGTTCGTCGCGGGCGGGTTGTTGACCGGCATTCTCGTGCTGTCGGCCATCGTCTCGCTGTTCTGGACGCCGTGGGATCCGATCAAGCAGAACCTACGTGAACGCTTCGTCGCGCCGTCGTGGGAACACCTCTTGGGGACCGATCAGTTCGGCCGCGACATCTTTTCGATCATCATGACCGGCGCGCAGAACTCCATCTCCGTGGGTGTCGTCTCGGTCAGCATCGGGATGGCCTTCGGCGTCGCGCTGGGACTGTGGGCCTCGGCCAAGCGCGGTTGGACCGAAGAGCTGATCATGCGGGCCAGCGATTTCATGTACGCCTTTCCCGCCATCCTGCTCGCCATCATGTTGGTCGCCACGTTGGGGCAGGGGGCGATCAACGCCATCGTCGCCATCGGCATTTTCTCGATCCCCGTATTCGCGCGCCTCACCCGTGGGGCCGCCAACGCCATCTGGGCGCGCGAGTTCATTCTGGCCGCGCGCGCCGCCGGCAAGGGCAAGCTGCGCATCACCATCGAGCACGTCTTGCCCAACATCATTTCGGTCTTAGTGGTGCAGGCCACCATCCAATTCGCGCTCGCCATCCTGGCCGAAGCCGCGCTCAGCTTCCTCGGTCTGGGCGCCCAACCGCCGACGCCCTCATGGGGCCGCATGCTGAACGAGGCACGCTCGATGATCTTCATCAACCCGTGGCTCGCGATTTATCCCGGCGCCGCCATCGCCGCGGCCGTGTTGGGCCTCAATCTGTTGGGTGACGGCTTGCGCGACGTCATCGATCCGCGCTTGGCCCGGAAACGCTGATGACCCTGCTCAGCGTCGATAACCTCACGGTCACCCTGAAAACGGTGCGCGGGCCCGCACGTGCCGTGCGCAACCTGTCGTTCGATCTGCAAAAGGGCGAAACCCTGGGCATCGTCGGCGAATCGGGTTGCGGTAAATCGCTCACCGCGCTGGCCATCATGGGCCTATTGCCGGAAAACGGCTGGGCCGAGGGCCGCGTGTCGCTCGCCGGCGAAAACCTGCTCGACTACAGCGAAGACCAAATGTGCCGCGTGCGCGGCGATCGCATCGGCATGGTGTTCCAAGAACCCATGACCTCGCTCAACCCGCTGCACACCGTCGGCAAACAGATCGCCGAATCGATGATGCTCCATCGCGGCATGAACAAAACCGACGCCCGCGCCGAGGTGCTTCGGCTCCTGGACATGGTCGGCATCCCCGAACCCGCCAAGCGCGTCGGCAGCTACCCGCATCAGCTCTCGGGCGGGCAACGCCAACGCGTGATGATCGCCATGGCGCTGTCGTGTGGGCCTGAACTCTTAATCGCGGACGAGCCCACTACCGCGCTCGACGTCACGATCCAAAAACAAATCCTCGACCTCATCCGCAACCTGATCGACGACCTCGGGATGGCGATGATCCTGATCAGCCATAACCTCGGGGTCATCTCGCAAAACGTCAAAGACGTGATCGTCATGTATGGCGGCACGCGGGTCGAAAGCGGCCCGACGCACGAGGTTTTTTCAAACCTCTCGCACCCCTACAGCCAGGGCTTGTTCTCGGCCGTGCCGCAAATCGACGACACCAAAGCCTCGCGCCGCCGCCTCACCACCATCCCCGGTACGGTCCCGGAATTGGCGGATCTGCCGGCAGGCTGCACCTTTCAGGAGCGCTGCACCTTCGTCACCGATGCGTGCCGTCCGACGCCCCCGCCGGTCGAGGAAGTCGCCAAAGGACACATCGTCGCCTGCCTCCATACCGACGCCGCACGCGCCGCCTGGGCCGCCCGATGAACGAGGCCACCAACAGCACCGTCGTCTCGGTCGAGAACGTGCACAAGCACTACACCCTGCCGCGCGAAACCCTGTGGCGACCGCCGGCCAAGGTGCAGGCCATCAACGGCGTGTCGTTCACCATCGAAAAAGGCCGCAGCTTCGGCGTGGTCGGCGAATCCGGTTGCGGCAAATCCACGTTGGCGCGTTGTGTTATGGGACTGGAAACTTTGACCCAAGGCAGCGTCAGTTTCCGCGGCCAAAACATTCACGACCTCTCGATCGAACAGCTCCGTCAACTCCGCCGACACTTCCAGATGGTGTTCCAAGATCCCTTCGGCTCGCTCGACCCGCGCCAAAAGGTCGCCCGCATCGTCGCAGAACCGATCGAAGCCCTCGAGAACGCGACCGGCGACGAACGGCGCGCGCGTGTGATCGAGGTGCTACGCGCCGTCGGCCTCAAAGAGTCCGATACCGACAAATACCCGCACGAATTTTCCGGCGGCCAACGCCAGCGCATCGCGATCGCCCGCGCCCTCATTACCCGCCCCGCGCTCATCGTTGCCGACGAACCGGTGTCCGCCCTCGATGTCTCTGTCCAAGCCCAAGTCTTGAACCTTCTGCAAGACCTTCAAGACGAGTTCGGCGTGACGTATTTGCTGATCAGCCACGACCTCGCCGTCGTCAAATTCGTGTGCGACGAAGTTGCCGTGATGAACGAGGGCGTCTTCGTCGAACGCGGGCCCACCGAAGAAATCTTCGCCAACCCGCAGCACGACTACACCAAAACCCTGCTCAACGCGGTCCCCCACATCGCGGGCTAGCCGACCCACTTAAACAACGAGTGTCATCCTGAGGCGGCGCGACAGCGCCGTCCCGAAGGGCGTCACGAAGCGCGAAGCGCCTGCAACTCTTGCCGATGCACCGCCACCCCCGGCCGCGCCGCGGCGCGCGCTTCCAATAACGGCAAGGCGTCGCTCTCGCGCCCGGACTTGTTCAGCGCATCGATATGAACCTGCTCGAACAAATCGCGTTGCGCGTGGCTGCCGCCCAAGGCCTGCCAATGCGGCCGCGTCTCTCCCAACAACTGCGCCGCCAACGGAAAATCGTTGTCGGCATGGGCGCCCATCCCGCGACACAGCGGCAACGCATAGGCCAGCCACAGGTGCCGCATCACAGCGCTGGTTTTACCGGCATGATCCTTGATGCCGCGTAAAAATTCTTCATAGGCCCGCCGATGTTCCGAGCGCGCCAGGGCATAGGCGAAATGCGCGGTCAAGAACGGTTGGTCGTACATCACCTCGCGTTTGAGGACTTCATCGGCGACATCGGACCACCGGCGGCGCAGTTCAACCCCGCGCAAACTCATCCGGATCAACATCGACAGCGCCCCGGCCTGATCTTGGGAATAGCTCGGATCGCCCTGCCGCGCGCCCCACAAACGTGTGTCGTAGATCGTTAACGCTTGCGCGGGGTCGCCCTTGTCGAGATAGAACAGCGCGATGTGCCACCAATTGTGGGTGAACATGAACGAATTGCAGTCCCGCCATGTATGGGCCCGATCCTCCATCCAGGCGATGCCCTCGTCGAGTTGGCCACGCGTCTCGAACACATGCGCTACCGCATGATGGGCCCAGGGCTCGATCTCTTCCATCTCGACGGCTTTGCGCCCGGCCTCTTCGGCGGCCTCAAGTTCGTTGCATTCCTCTAGCCCGAAGGCGAGTAAACCCCAGGCATAGGGGGTCTCTGCATGGGCGTCGATAACCTTCTCCGCCACCCGCCGCATGCCTTCCGCATTGCCCGTGTTGAAATAATGAATCTGTCCCAACTTGGCGGCGAACAAGTCGCGCGGCCAGCGGTCGGTAATTTCTTCGAGCAGTATCGCTTCGTCGGTTACGTCATGCCCGACCGCGGCGTCCACAGCGCGTAGGTACAATTGTTCGCGTTCGGTACCCTTGCCTTGGGCGACCAGGGCTCGCCCCGCTGCCAAATGTTCTTGCGCCCGCGCGGTACCGTCGTTGTTCTCCATGAACAATCCCAGCAGGGCCGCATGGGCGCGCGCCATCACGCACTCCGGATCGGTCGCGACGGCTTCGAAGATCACGCCAAAGTCGGTGCCATAGGCAATCAGGCTATGCGCAAAGCGGTCGATCGCCGCGATGGTGTCCGCGCGGTCGGTTTCGACATCGTTGCCGTAGGCGTCGTGGAGCATAGGAAAATTTCGATCTCTCGCTTCAAGGGAAAAGTGTGCACGCGTTGCGTGCGCAATCAAGAATTGTTTTCGGTGTCGGCTCGCAGCGACCGCCCGAGCGAGAAGAAAGCCCGGCTAGGCAGGGCGTCAGGGCTCGTTGATCAGGTCCAGCGGATAGATCGGGCGCCGCACGTTCTCGAAGGTGAGCTTACTGTTGTCCGAGGTCGTCACCCCGTCGCCGTCCAACGTGACCGTCGCCTTGGGCAAATCGCCAAAGCCCGCGCGATAGTGAATGCGCGACTTCAACAAGATGTAGCGGTGGTATTCCGGTTCGATCCCGACCGAGGTGAATACCCCGCGATCCCACGGCTCGTGATGGCGCGACACGATCACGATCTGCATGCGTCCGGTATCCAGCACTGCGGTCGGGCCCATGTTGACCGGCACGTTGGTATACATCGGTCCGCGCACGATCCACTTGCCGTCGGTCAGCGCCTTGACCGTCCCTGTAATCTCCAGCGGCTGGCCTTTCAGCCCGATCGCCGGCATGTCGGTCTTGCCGCCTAGCTTGAGGGTGATCGTGTTGCCGACCCCGGCACGCTGCATCTCCTGCACCGCCTCGGGGTCCCACAATCCGCCGACCACGACATCGTCCAACTCTTGGCGCAATACCTCGGCAATCACGGTCATGACGTCTTGGTTGGCGCCCGAGCCGCAATTGTCGGCGTGATCGAGCAACATGATCGGTCCGTCGGTCATCGCCTTGGCGCGGCCCACCGCTTCTTCTAGGGGTTCGTGCTGATAGACGAATTCTTCGCGCCGCTTCCAGGCTTCTTCCAAGATGGCATCGCGGGTTTGCTCGGCCAGCGCCGCATCGCCATCGGTCACGATGATGGACGACGTGCCTGCATCGGGCATATCCGCCATGGGAAAGCCGCCGAACACGGTTGCCGCCAATACGCCCGGCTTGGCCTCGGCGTCGCGGGCCATCGCGATCAGGGTTTTCATCGGCTCGTCGTCGGTGCCTTGCTGCAAGGTTTGCGACAGCAGGGGCGGGTGCCCCCACGCCATCACCGGGGTCACCTCGCCTTGCATCGCGCCCACGACAATGCGCCCGACCTGTTCGGCCACCTCGTACATATCGACATGCGGGTAGGTCTTGTAGCCGATCAACGCGGTGCAGTTGTCGACCATGGTTTGCGTCAGGTTGCAGTGCAGATCGAGCGTCACCGCAATCGGCAACTCCGGCCGCGCCTCGCGGATGCGCGCCAGCAACGTGCCTTCGCCGTCGAAGACGTGCTCGGCCACCATCGCGCCGTGCAAATCCAGCAGCGCGAGGTCGACATCCTTGGCGGCATCGACGATCAACCCGGCCATGTATTCGTAGGCTTCCTTGGTCACCTTGCCCGACGGCATCGCTTCGGTGGCCAAGGGTGTCACGATCTCCGCACCCAGCTCGTCGGCGATCTTCATATAGGCCGCGATCGGCATCGCGGTGTTCTTGTAGGTCTTGACCACATCGGCGCCGAGGAACGCGCCCCAGTCCTCAAAGCGCGCCCAGTCCGTCACGACGGGGGAAAACGTATTGGTCTCGTGTTTCATCATGGCGATCAAAATGCGCATGACGGGATCTCCAGTGCGGTGTTGTGCCGCGCGATCATGACGCAGGCACGAGGTGTTAGGACAACTCCTTCCCCTCGTGAGGGGAAGGGTAGGGAGGGGGTCGGTTCCGCCATCAGAGCTCTGTGCGAGAACCCCCTCCTTTATCCTCCCCCTGCCCGCAGGGGGAGGACCTCCTTTGCCTTGTACCCAAAAAAATCCTCCCCCTGCAAGCAAGGGGAGGAGATAGATCAGTGTCGTATGGGTCGGCTTAGCCTTCCCAGCTTAGGGCCGCGACCTCGTTGATGAACGAGGGCCAGCTTGCCCACATTCCCGTCAGGCCTTTTTGCGCGACGCCCAACTTGGCGCCTTCGAACAAGAAGCCGTTGACGGCATCTTCGGCGATCTTGCGCTGCGCGGCTTGCAGCCACTTTGTCTGCTCTTCCGGCGTGGTCGACCGTTCGAACTTGGCGTAGATGTCGCGGAAGTCCGCCGAGTCGTACTGCCAGTAATAGTCCGGCTTGGTGTAGTTGTTCATGTCCATCGGCTCGACATGCGACACGATGGTCAGGTCGAACTGTTTTTCCTTGAACACTTGGCTGATCCACACCGGCCATTCGACGTTCTCGATCTTCGCGTTGATGCCCACTTCGCTGAGCATGCCGGCGATGACCTCGCCGCCGCGCCGCGCGTAGGTCGGCGGGGGCAGACGCAACCGCAGTTCGAGGTTCTCGGCGCCGGCTTCCTTCAACAACGCCCGTGATTTGGCGGGGTCGTACGGATACATCCCGGTCAGATCGACATAGGCCGCGTTATGCGGTGCAAAGTGCGAGCCGATCGGCGTGCCGTAGCCTTCGACCGCCGCGTCGACCAACGCCTGCCGGTCGATCGCGTGCTGAATGGCCCGACGCACGCGCACATCGGCCAAGGGGCCAGCCTTGTTGTTGATGGTAAGGATCGTCTCACCTTCGGTCGTGCCCTGCAGTGCGGTGAACTTCGGATCGCTCTGGAACTGCTTGAACATTTCCGGGGCCGACAGGCTGGGCATGTAGTCCAGGCCGCCGGTCAGCAACGCGTTCACTTGGGCGTTGGCATCGTTGATGAACCGGAACTTAGCCTTCTTGATCTTGATGTTGCTCGCGTTGCGGTGATCGGCGAACAACTCCATGTCGACCGAATCGCCTTTGGTCCAACGCACGAACTTGTAGGGGCCCGTGCCGACCGGGTTGGTCATGTTGTTCTCGGCAGACGCCGGGTCGATGATCGCACCGGTCGATTGCGCCGATTTGAACAGGAACAACGCGTTCGGCGCCTTCAGGCTGACGACAACCGTGTGATCGTCCGGCGTTTCGACCGAAGACACCGACTGATACATGCCCTTGTTCTTGTTCGAGCTTTCCTCGGCGGCGGCTTGGTCGATCGTGAACTTGATGTCCGACGCGGTGAAGTCCGCACCGTCGTGGAACTTCACGCCGCGCTTGAGGTTGAACGTGTAGTTCAGACCGTCGTCGGAAATCTTCCAGCTCTTGGCCAGCATCGGCTGGATCACACCTTGCTCGTTGATGCGTACCAAGCCTTCGAAGATGTTGTACCAGGTGACCTGGCTGATGGCCGCGGCCGCGCCTTGCGACGGGTCGAGCCCTGGGGTCGGTTCGAGGCGCATGCCGATCGACACCGAATCCTTCATCTGCGCTTGCCCGGCAAACGGCACCAAGGCCGTTGTCGTCGCCAACGCAGCGGCAACTAGAAACTTGTTCATGAATTCTTCTCCCTAAAGTGCCCGCCCATTGGCGGGCATGTTCTGATCGTGCCCAGCAAGCCGGGCCGATGCTTGAACTATAGCACCGGGTCTCACGTGCTAAACCCGCAAAGGCATGGATTAGCCGTTTGTGAAAGGCTAGGTTTTGCCCTCTTTTCTATGGCGAGGACCCATGCAACAGGCCCAAATTCTCACCGCCGGCACCTGGCGTGCGGCCCAAACCGGCCAATCGCTGGACCTTTTCGATCCCAGCGCAGGCGCGGCCTTCGCGACCATCGCGCGTGGCGGCCCGGCCGACATTGACGCTGCGGTAACCGCCGCCCGCACCGCGTTCGAGACCCATTGGGAGGCCACCCCGGCCGTCGAACGCGGCCGGCACTTGGCGCGCATGGCGGCCCTCATGACCGCTTCGGCCGACGAACTCGCGCGCCTCGAATCGCGCGATACCGGCAAGCCGCTCAAGCAATCGCGCGTCGATGCCACCGTCGCCGCGCGTTACTTCGAGTTCTACGCCGGCGCCGCCGACAAAATGCTGGGCGACACCATCCCGTTCCTGCCCGGCCATCAGGCCTTCACGTTGCGCGAACCGCACGGCGTCACCGGGCACATCATCCCGTGGAACTACCCTCTGCAGATGGGCGCCCGCACCATCGCCGCCTCGCTCGCGGCGGGCAACGCGATCGTGCTCAAGCCGGCCGAAGAAGCCTGCCTCACCGTCATACGTCTCGCCGAACTCGCGTTGGAGGCCGGCATCCCGCCCGATGTCATCAACATCGTCACCGGGCTGGGCGAAGAAGCCGGCGCGGCGCTGTCGGCGCATCCCGGCATCGACCACATTTGTTTCACCGGTTCGCCCGCGGTCGGCGCGCTCGTGCAAAAGGCCAGCGCCGATCACAACCGCAGTTGCACGATGGAACTGGGCGGCAAGTCGCCGCAGATCGTTTTTGCCGATGCCGATTGGGACAAGGCGCTGCCCACCGTGCTCGGCGCGATCGTCCAGAACGCCGGACAAACCTGTTCCGCCGGATCGCGCCTGTTGGTCGAGCGCGGCATCTACGACGACTTCATCGCCGAAACCGCCAAACGTTTCGCCGAGATCAAAGTCGGTGCGTGGGAATCCGACCTCGATTGCGGTCCGTTGATCAACGAAACCCAACGCGCCCGCGTCACCGGCTTCATGGAGGTCGCCGCCACCGACGGCATTCCCATCCTGGCCCAAGCGCAAATCGATGCAGCCGCGCCCAAGGACGGCTACTACGTCACCCCCACGCTCTACGGCCCCGTGCCGCGCGGCAATCAACTCGCCAAAGAAGAAGTCTTCGGCCCCGTGTTGTCGGCCATTCCCTTCGACGACGAAGCCGACGCCGTCCGCATCGCCAACGATACCGAATACGGCCTCACCGCCGGCGTGTGGACCGAAAACGGTGGCCGCCAACTGCGCATGGGCAAAGCCTTGAAGTGCGGCCAAGTGTTCGTCAATTGCTACGGCGCCGGCGGCGGGGTCGAACTGCCCTTTGGCGGCATGAAGCGCTCCGGCTTCGGCCGCGAAAAAGGCATTGAAGCCCTGCACGACCTCACGGTCTGCAAAACCGTCATCGTCAAACACGACTAACGAGGATCCCGCGTCATGAAACTCAACAACAAAGTCGCCATCGTTACCGGCGCGGCCTCGGGCTTCGGCGAAGGCATCGCCAAACGCTACGCCGAAGAGGGGGCCAAGATCGTCGTCGCCGACCTCAACGACGACGCGGGCGCGCGCGTCGTCGGTGAGATCGAAGAAGCGGGTGGGGCCGCATCTTATGTGCACGCCGATGTGTCCGACGGTGACGCCGTCAAAGCCATGGTCGCCCACGCGGTCGCGACCTATGGCGGGCTCGACATCATGGTCAACAACGCGGGCTGGGCCTACTCCAACCGCTCCAGCCTCGACGTCACCGAAGACGAGTTCGACAAGGTCTTCGCGATCAACGTCAAAAGCCTGTACCACGCCACCATCCACGCCGTGCCGGTGCTGCGTCAGGCCAAAGGGCAGGGCGTCATCGTCAACGTGGCGTCCACCGCGGCCGTCCGCCCGCGTCCCAACCTCACCTGGTACAACGCCACCAAGGGGGCGGCGGTCAACATCACCAAGTCGTTGTCGCTCGAACTCGCGCCCGACATCCGCGTGTGCGCCATCAACCCCGTGATCGGCGAAACCGCCTTGACCGAAACCTTCATGGGCGTCCCCGACACGCCCGAGAACCGCAAGTCGTTTCTCGCCGGCATCCCCATGGGCCGCTTCTCCACCCCCCTGGACATCGCCAACGCCGCGTTGTTCCTGGCGTCCGACGACGCCAACTTCCTCACCGGCGTCTGCCTCGAAGTCGACGGCGGCCGCTGCGTCTAAGTGAACGTCATCCTGAGGAGGCGCCTCTGGCGCCGTCCCGAAGGACGAAGGGCATCACCAGCGCGCGAGAAAATACGCCTCCCCCTGCGCGCCAGAGGGAGGGCCGGGAGGGGGTCGCTGCCAACAAAACGCACACCGCCACCAACCCCCTCCTTTATCCTCCCCCTCCAAGCAGGGGGAGGAGGTAAACTCCCACAACGGGTCATCCTGAGGAGGCGCCAACGGCGTTAGCCTGTCCTGAGCTTGCCGAAGGATCTCGAAGGGCGAAGAACCTGCATGACAACCGACGCCACCATCCATCGCATCACGCCGTCCAATACGGCGTTGCTCGACGACCTCGCGCCCGACGTGTTCGATGCGCCGATCGACGCGACCCGTCTCGCGGCTTTTCTCGCCGAGCCCAGCCACGCCTTGTTCGTCGCCACCGAGGCCGAGCGCGTCGTCGCGCAGGCCCGCGGCATGATCCACCACAGCCCCGACGAGGCCCCGGTCCTCTACATCGACAACTTCGGCGTGGCCCCCAGCCATCAGCGCCGCGGCATCGGCACCCGCCTGTTCGCCGCCTTGCGCGGGTGGGCCAAAGACCACGGCGCCACCACCGTCTGGCTCGCCACCGAAACCGACAATCAACAAGCCAAGGGCTTCTACACCGCCCTCGGCCTCACCCCGACCACCGTCGTCTATTTTGAAAGAAACGGGCGCTTGCCCCCCAAAACACCGGCATCCTGAGGAGCGCCGCGAAGCGGCGCGTCACGAAGGGCTAAAACCCCATCTCTTCGCGCGAGCGATCGAAAAACGCCCGCGCCCGCGCCATCATTTCTTGATCGTGATGATCGGGCGGATCGTAAAAGTCCGGCGCGTCGGCGTAGACCGTGTGACTGACCAAGCCGGTATCGGCACCCCATTGATGCAACAACAGCGCCGCCGGTTCCTTGGTCGATTTCAAAAAACTTTCGCCTTCGAGGTCGAGCATCATTTGGTGCGCCGTGCTCGGTGCCACCGTCGCGATCGTGCCGCCCCAACGCCGCGTCACCGGTCGGTGGATATGGCCGCACACCACCGCCTCGATGTTGTCGTAGCCGCGCACCAGGTCTTCAAGCGCGTCCGCACCGCGCAACCCGATCGCGTCCATCCACCAAATCCCGGTGCGAAACGGCGGGTGGTGCATGAAGATCAGCGTCGGCCGGTCGGGCTGCGCATCTAGTTGATCTTTCAGCCATGCCAACCGGTCCGCCGACATCTCGCCGCCGGGATGTTGGTCGCGGCGCGTATCCAGCCCGATCAGGCGTAGCGGCCACTCTTCGATCGTGTAATACATGAACGGTCCCGTGCCCCAATAAGCATGATCGGGAAAAGCCGCGCGCATCGCGTCTGGCTTGTCGTGGTTGCCGGGAATTAGGAACACCGGCGCGTTCGCCGCCGCCAAAAGTTCGCGCAGCGCGGCGTAGCTTTCCGGCGTGCCGCCCTCGGTCAAATCGCCGGTGGCCAAGATCGCATCCACCGCCGGGGTCAGCGCATTGATGCGCGCGACGGCGGCCGCCAACATCGCGTTGGTCGGCACCACTTGGCCCATCAGTTCGCCGTCGGGCACCACGTGCATGTCGGTGATTTGCGCAATCAGCATTCGCGTTCTCCGTGATAGAACGCGCAGTCTAGCGGCCTTCGCCGGGTCTGCAATTGGTGCGACCGGCCCCTCGCTTGACTCCTCGCGCCGGGGACGGTTCGCTATCGCCGCAGGGGGAGGGAGACCACCATGGCTGTTGCCGAAGACATCACCCACGTTGAATCGCCGCGCGTCAAAATGCGGCCCGAGGAACTCACGCCCGCGGCCACCGCGGCGCTCGCCAACGTGTTGCAAACCATGTTGCAGATCGAATGCAACAAGCAGCAGGTCAAAGAAGTCTACGTGCACTTCCCCACGCCCGAAGAAAACAAAGAGGCCGCCCGCGAACGGGGGCTTCAAGGGCGGCGCATCGAAGAGGTCGCCGCCACGCTACAAGCCCTCGGCACCGATCCCAATCCCGGCATTGCCGCGGGACTCAAATCGCTCGAAGGCACCGCGCACCGCCCGCCCATGTTCAAGACCGAGATCGCGGACTGGAACGACTTCCTCATGTTCCGCTATTTGCGCGACCGCGCGCAGGCGTCGTGGGCGATCGGCTATCTCGGCACCGACTACGTGCCCTTCGCCGTCACGGTATCGCGGCTCTATATGCATGCCGCCCTCGGCACCCAACGTCCGACCGAATATTGCGCCTGGACCGACCATCAAATCGCGCGCATGCGCGAACGCCTCGATGCCGGCCAAAAAGACGTCCTACAAGCCTCCCTCGACAGGTGGTATCCGATCGCGCTTGGCCTCGTCGCCGACACCACTAACGAGGCCGCCGAACTCGAACACGGCATCCGTGGGCGCGCCGCCGTCGTCGGCGAAAAGGTTTTCGTCGAGAAAGTCATCGCGGAAATGGGCGCGCTCGGCCTGACCGTGCCCGACAGCGCCGACCGCTTTGCCGGCATCGCGATGGATACGATCTATCTCGACGGCAGCGCGGCGTTGCCCGAGGCCTACCGCGCCAAGCTCGTCAAACTCCTCAAGATGCACCTCAGTTCGGAATACACCACCACCTATCTCGAAGCGCTCGACCCGCCCACCGCCGAAGACATCGCCGAGTGGTCGCACACCATCCAAGAAGAAGGCGAACACGGCGAAGGCATGGTCGATCTGTTGCGCAACCTCGGCGAAGACGCCCAAGCGGTGATCGACGACATGCGGTACGGCGGCGGCGCCTACCTGCTCGATTTCTTCAAGATCGAAATCGAATCGTGGGATGAAATAGGCATCATGCGCTGGCTCAGCGAACGCGCCGCCGGCTACCAGTCGCTCGCCTCGTTGGGCTCGAACTACATTCCCTACGCCATTTGGTCGGCGCGCAACTACATGGACGAAGGCATGGCGCATGCCGGCGTTGGCAAGGAAATCACCCAACGCGCGATCGACGAAGGCCGCGCCGCCGAAATTCAACGCCTGTTCGACAAACGCTATCCCTCCGTCATCGATTACTTCGGATCGGAAAAACCCGAAAACGCGTTCATCGATCTTGGCATCAAGGTGCGCAGCAACAAAGAACTGCGCCGCCGTTGGCTCAAAGATCAGATCCGCGATTGCGACGAGCTCGGGGTCAAGATGCCCGACGATCCCCTGCAAGGAGACCGGGCGCACTACTAGGCGCACGCGGGTCCATGATCCCCTCGGCCCACAATGCGATCGACGTTGCGGCCTTGGTGCGTCGCGCGGGCCTTGCCCACCCCCACAAGACCGCGATCGTGTGGGAAGAGGGGAGGCGCACCTACACCGAACTGCTCGCCCGCATCGACGCACTGGCCGGTCAGTTGCGCGAAATGGGCGTCCGCGAAGGCATGCGCGTCGGTCTGGCGCTCGGCAACGGCCCGACCTTCGTCGAAGGCTATCTCGCCGCGGCGCAACTCGGCGCCATCGCGGTGCCGCTCAATCCGCTGCAGACCGCCCGCGAACACGACCACATCTTGCATGATGCCGAACCGCGCGTGTTGATCGCCGACGCCGTCGCGGCGCCGACCTTACGCGGCGCCAAACTGCTCACCGCGTCGCAGCTACTGACCGACGGCGTCGAAATGCCCAACGGCACCGACTATGAAGCTACGGTGCAACAGGGGGTCGCCACCAAACCGCCGCGCCCGATCCTCGATCTCGAAGCCCCGCTCGCCATCCTTTACACCTCGGGCACCACCGGCACGCCCAAGGGCGTCGTGCGCAGCCAGTTCGCCGGTGCGATGATCGTTGCGTTGCGACAGTCCGCCATGTTCATCGGGCCCGACACCGTGCTGTACGCCTGCACCCCGATGTTCCATGCCGCCGGGCACGAGTTCATGCTGCTGCAAACCCTCGGCGCTGGCGGTACCGTCGTCTCGCGCCGTCGTTTCGACGCCACCGGCATCGTGGCTGATGTCGACAAGCACGCCGCCACACATGTCTTTTTCGTCCCCACCATGTCGGCCGCCATTGCGGCGGCCCTGACCGAGGCCGGCACCACCTGGCCCAGCGTCAAACTATGGATGTCGGCCGCCTCGCCGTTGCCCGAGTGGGTGCGCGATGCGATCCTCAAGTCTGCCCCCGACGTGCGGGTGTGGAACTGTTACGGCCTCACCGAAGGCGGCACGCTCACGTACATGCGCGACGACGCCATCGCGACCCGTCCCGGCCATTGCGTCGGCCGCGCGGGGCCGGGGATGGCGGTACGCATCGTCGATGCCGAGGGCAACGATGCACCGCACGACGAGGTCGGCGAAATCGTGTGCCGCTCGCCCGAGTCGATGTCGGGCTATTGGCAGGACTCGCACCTCACCGCCCAGGTCGTGCGCAACGGGTGGGTGCATACCGGCGATCTCGGCAGCCTTGATGCCGACGGCTATCTCACCTTGGCCGGTCGCCTCAAAGACGTCGTGATCTCAGGCGGCGTCAACGTCTACGCCGCCGAGGTCGAAGCGCATCTTCTCGCCGATCGTGCGGTGCGCGAGGTCGCCGTCATCGGTGTCCCCCACCCCCATTGGGGCGAGGCCGTGGTGGCGGTCGTGGCGCCGGAAGAACCGGACGCCGACCTGGCCGACACCCTCGACGCCCACGCCCATGCCGGTCTCGCCGCCCCCAAATGCCCCAAGCGCTACGTGACGAAAGACACCCTCCCGCGCAACAGCATGGGCAAGGTCGTCAAAGACGATCTGCGGCAAGAATTCGCCGGCCTTTTCGCCGACAGCTAGCCCGTCGCGCGCAAGATTCTGGTCGCCTAACCACACGAGAAAAACCGCGCGTGGTTGTTCCGTGCGCCGGGTCGTCCCGTCATACTGCAGCGCTGATCCAACAAGGAAGTTTGACATGTCCGACGACGAACTTGTGCGCACCCTGATCGAATCGTTTTCCGGCTATCGCGTGAACCCCGAGTCCGCCAAACGCATTGCTTCGGAAAACAAGGCCGTCCGCCAGGGGCTAGAGAACAGCGCGCAATCGTTGGCCGACGTCCAGCCCGCCAACTACGAAAACGTTCTCGACAACGGGGCGCCGAAATGATCGTCGAAAAGAGCCTCGTCGAGATCGCCGACGCGATCGCTAGGCGCGAGGTCTCCGCGCGCGAGGTCTTGGATGCCAGCCTCGCGCAAATCGAAAAACAACAACCCCGACTCAATTGCTTTACGTCGATCGAGGCCGAAGACGCCCAAAAGGCCGCCGATGCCGCCGACGCCGCCCAAGCGCGCGGCGATGCGCTGGGGCCGTTGCACGGCGTGCCGCTCGCCCATAAAGATCTGTTCTATCGCGCCGGCAAGGTCGCGACCTGCGCCTCGGAAATCCGCCGCGACATGAAAGTCGACACCACCTCCACAGCCCTCGCCCGGCTGGAGGCGGCAGGCGCAATCACCGTCGGCATGCTCAACATGGCCGAGTTCGCCATCGGCCCCACCGGGCACAATCCGCACTGGGGCCATTGCCGCAATCCCTGGGATCCCGACTACATCTCCGGCGGTTCCTCGTCGGGTTCCGGGGCGGCGGTCGGCGGACGGTGCGTGTTCGGCGCGCTCGGCTCCGACACCGGCGGCTCGATCCGCTTGCCCGCCAACTTCTGCGGCGTCGTCGGGTTGAAACCGACGCAAACCCGCGTCTCGTGTTACGGTGCGATGCCGGTGTCGTTTTCGATGGATTGTTTCGGTCCGCTCGCCCGCACCCCGCGCGATGTCGCGCGCCTCATGACCGTCGCCGCGGGACATGACCCGCAAGACCCGACCTCCTCGCGCCGGCCCGTACCCGATTACGAGGCCGCCCTCGACGGCGATCTCAAGGGCCTGCGCGTGGGCGTGCCCACCAGCCATTACTACGAGCCCGGTATCGACGCCGATGTCGAACGCGTCATGCGTGAAAGCCTGGATGCGCTGGTCGCCGCGGGCGCCGAAGTGGTCGAGGTCGCCATGCCCGACCACAAACGCCTCATCGATCTGGGCACCATGGTGACCTTCGTCGAGGCCGCCGTCGCGCACAAACAATGGATGCACGAACGCCCGCAGGACTACAGCCCGCAAGGGCTCGCCCGGCTCGAACTCGGCCTGGGCTATCCCGCCACGGCCTATCTCGAAGCCCTCCAGCTGCGGCCCGTCCTCGTGCAGGACTTTATCGATCAAGTCTTCGGCGCGTGCGATGTGCTGCATACCCCGACCAGCCCGTTCGCCCCTAAGACCGTGGAAGAGACCGATGTCGGCGCATCGCCCGACCTCGTCGCCTTTCTCAACAACATCGGCCGCTGCACGCGGGCCGTCAGCTATCTCGGCTTGCCCGGCATTTCGGTGCCGGCCGGGTTCAGCGACACCGGCATGCCGATCGGTTTTCAGCTCATTGGCCGCCCCTTCGACGAGGTCGGCTTGCTGCGCACCGCGCACCTTTACGAGCAATCCGTCGGCGGCCTGCTGGGCAACGTCGCCCCGAAAATGCCGCGCACCGCCTGGCCGCCTGACGAATAGCCGACACTTGTAGCTGGACCGCAGGCCCTTGGGGTAGGCTGGATTCGCCCGCACCGGGCGCGCAGAATCGTCCGGGCGTCAAAAACACAACCGGGGAGGGGTCATGGCCTACAGCCAGCACACAGCCGATTTGCCGCAAGGCACGGTCACCTATCACAAAGCGGGATCGGGTCGTCCGTTGCTCCATTTG
>Ga0255776_10001862_pt1 | contig 23887 bp, 23 predicted proteins | sample 071ome_19_FD_179974 | JGI IMG/M metagenome (GOLD analysis project Ga0255776, IMG submission 179974) | Coastal salt marsh microbial communities from the Groves Creek Marsh, Skidaway Island, Georgia - 071413AT metaG (version 2) | ecosystem: Environmental > Aquatic > Marine > Intertidal zone >... | reverse complement strand
CGCCGTGCTCCCGGCTACGAAATGCTCGATCAGCTTGCTCTGCTGGCGCGCCGTAAGGCGACTTCTGCGAACGTACATCGTAGCAAAGATAGAACCTCAATTAGGCCCTTAGCTACTTCAGCCCCTATCGTTATTTATCAATGTTTTATGAATTTAACCCTGACGGCCGATTCCGGAATTGTAAAATCTGCCGACAGTCAACGGGGCTTCGGACCCCTTTAAGCCCCTTAACTGGCACGATCCTAACCCGGCTACAGGCAGGAATCCACAGAAAACCGCGATTTTCTCGCGGTGCGCCTGTCTTATATTGCGACTCTAGCTCCCATATGCGTGTCTCAGCATGAAAATCGCCGGTTCCGCTTGACCCCGGGCCGTTGATCGGGTCAGTTTGCGCGCTGCTTCCCGCTCCCAGCGGGACGGGGGCCCGTAGCTCAACTGGTTAGAGCCGGCCGCTCATAACGGTCTGGTTGCAGGTTCGAGTCCTGCCGGGCCCACCATTTTCATGGACCGTAGCCGAAGGCGGCGTAAGCCATGAAAATCCCCCGGAGGGAAACGCGCGCCCATAAACCCGGTTTTATGTTTTTCCCGCCACCCTGTATAAGCGGCGCGAAACAACGGCAGTGACGGCGGATACGTGACAGACCGAAAAATCATCCTTTTCGGCGGGGCCGGGCTGGTGGGGCAGAACCTCGTCGCGCGGCTCAAGGCGCGCGGCTATTCGGATATCGTCGTGCTCGACAAACACCGGACCAATCTCGGCATATTGCGCGACACGCACCCGGACATCGTCGCGGAATACGCCGATCTCGCGGAGAAGGGCGACTGGCAGTCGCATCTGGAAGGCGCGGACGCCGTCGTCATGCTGCATGCGCAGATCGGCGGTCTCGAATACGAGGCGTTCGAGCGCAACAACGTCGCCTAGACGCGGGTCATCCTCGACGCGCTGCTGGCGATGGACGAGGACATCGGTTGCGCGCCGCCGAATATCGACGGTCTCGGCGAAAAAAAGCTGGTCCGGATAATGAAGTCCTGAGAGTTACTTTCCGGTCGAGCGCCGACGGGACAGGGCCGTTCCAGCTATTCGCGTCGCTGGCCGGAGCGAGCCGGTGATCGTCCTGTTGCCGGGTCCTATTGTCGGGTCCTATGGCCGGATCGCGCCGGGCGGCGGCGGCATCGCCTCGGGCGGGGGCGGGATAACGGAATCGTCGTCGTAGGAATCGTCCGAGCCCATCCAGCGCTGACGCCGACGGATCTCGCCGATATTGCAGGGCGGCGCCTTGCGCGGCGCGCGAAGCTGCGCCTTCCATAGAAGTTTGCGCTCGGGCCGGATGTCGGGCGGCGGCGTGAGGCCGGAGATTTCCAGGATCAGCTTGCGCATGACGGCGCGCGGAAAATCCTTGAAATCCCTTGCCACGACATAGAACGCGCCGGGGCCGCCGATGACGCAGTCGCGATAGAACAGATCGAGGTCGTCGACCTGCTTCCAGCCCGACATGGTCTCCCGCCCGTTGACGATCGGGAGCCCGTTGATGGTGATGCCGGCGGTGACCGCACGGTCGCGCGCGATATCGACCTGCTCGCCGGAATTGTTAGCCCCGTCGCCCGAAACGTCGATCACCCGCCGCTTGCCTTTCGCCCCATTGTTTTCGAATGCGGCCACGCCGTAATCGATGGCGCCCGAGATGGAGGTCCGTCGGCCCTGGTCCGGCTCGTCGGATTCGAGCGCCTTGGCGAACCGTTCGGCCGACGCCGCGTCGCTGATCACCGTCCAGGGTACGACGGGGCGAATACGCGTGTAGCCTGCCCATTCGTAATAGGTGACGGCGATCCGGCCGAGCGGGCCCGCCCTGATCGCGTCGATGATGCTGGGATGGCGGAACGCCTCGATATAACCACGCCTCTGCAGCGCCGCTTCCTCGTCATCGACGCTGCGCGACACGTCGACGGCGAGTGCGAGCTCAAGATCGACCGGCAGGTCGGCGGCTGAAGCCGGGATGGAAAAGGCGGTTGCGAACAGTAACGGGATCAGTGCGCGCATCGGCGTATCCCCTCATGGGTAGGCGAAAGTATGGCGCGGGTTCGAACGGGGACAAAGCGAATAAATGGGGAGGGGCCGGCAGGATGCGCTCTACGGCGTCACCCGCTATATCTTCCCCATGCCATTCCGCTTCTCCAGCCCCTTCGCGCCGCTCGCGCAGCGTTTCGATGCGTTGCCCATTGTCGTGCAGAGCGCGTTGTGGATGACGCTGAGCGCGTTCGGCTATGCCGCCTCCGCCGCGGTGGTGCATCACCTGGCGCAGCGCCTGCCGGTTTTCGAGATGGCGTTTTTCCGCAATTTCTTCGGGCTGATTTTCATGCTGCCCTGGCTGTGGAGATCGGGGCTTGCGGCGCTGCATACGACGCAGCCGGGCAAACATGCGTTCCGGGGGCTGCTGTCGTCGGTCAACATGTGGTGCCTGTTTGCCGCGCTGGCGTACGCGCCGATCGCCGACGTGTCCGCCATCACCTTCCTGCTGCCGATCGTGGGGTCGATCTTCGCGGTGATCTTCCTCAAGGAGCGCACGGTGGCGATGCAGTGGGTCGCCTCCATCGTCGGGTTCGCCGGTGCGATGATCGTAATCCGCCCCGGCATGGCGGGGTTCGATCCCGGCCTGCTGTTCGCGCTCGGCGCGGTATTCGTGGGCTCGTCGGTGGCGATGATGATCAAGACGCTGCTGCGCCACGATTCGGCGGACACCATCGCGTTCTACCTGTTCGCGTCGCATATCGTGTTCGCTGCCGTTCCCATGGCTTTCGTCTGGGTGACCCCGACATGGGAAGAACTCGGCTGGCTGATCCTGATGGGCTGGCTCGGCACCATCGTACAGCGCGGCTTCAACCGTTCGATGGCGATTTCCGACGCCTCGGTTGCATTGCCCTTCAACTTCTCCCGCCTGATCTGGGCGGCTTTGTTCGGCTGGCTTTTCTTCGCCCAGATTCCCGACCTCTGGACCTGGATCGGCGGTTCGGTGATTTTCGGCGCCTCGCTCTGGCTGACGCGGATCACGTCGGCCCGAAAGAAGAGGGAAGAAAAGATAGGGAGAAGAGCGGAATAGCGTTGTGGCGACGATCCTGCCATAATTTAGGGGTCGAACAGGGAGACCCCGCCATGCCTTTCCGCCTGAGCGAAAACCGTCGCCGTGAGCCGGCCGAGCCGATGAAGCCGCTGGTCGATCCCGCGGACTGGACTCCCGCGGACCTCGCCGCGAACGATGACTGGATCTACGAGCTGTCAGGCGCCGAGATCTCCGATCTGACGGATGCGGTGAAGCGCAATGCCGCCCGCGGAATCGATATCAAGGACGTGACGCGGGAAGAGTTCGAGCTTCCGGTACTGGGGAAAGGGCTCGCGGCCCTGCGCGAAGAGCTGTTGAACGGGCGCGGCTTTTTCCTGCTGCGCGGCGTGCCGGTGGCGGAGTACTCCCGGGCTGAATCCGCGCTCGCTTTCTGGGGAATCGGGCTACATTTCGGTGAGGCGCTGTCGCAGAACGCCGAGGGTCACCTGCTGGGCCATGTGAAGGATATCGGCGGCGATTACGCGGACCGGAACACGCGAGGCTATATGAGCAGCGCGGCGATGGGGTTCCATTCCGACCGGTCGGACTATGTCGCGCTGATGTGCCTGCAGCCGGCCAGGACCGGCGGGGAGAGCCGCATCGCCAGCACGGTGACGCTCTATAACACGCTGCTGGAGCGGCACCCGGAACATGTCGCGGAGCTGGTGAATGATTTCATCTGGACCATGCATGGCGAGGTCTCGCCCGGCCAGGCGCCGTGGTACGAATATCCCGTGTTCGCATTCGAGCAGGGCTGGTTCGCCGGGCGCGGCGTCTCCACCCATATCTACAAGGCGCTCGGACTCGATGGCGCGCCGGCGGACTACACGCCGAAGCAGCATGCGGCGCTGGACGCGTTCAAACAGGCCGTGCAGGAGCTCGCCTTCGACATGGAGTTCCGCCAGGGCGATATCCAGTTCCTGCATAATCATGTGACGCTGCATTCGCGCCGGGGCTTCGAGGACTGGCCCGAGCCGGAACGGAAGCGGCATTTGCTCAGGCTATGGGTCTATGATGCGGACGGCCGGACCATCCCGCCGTTCTATCGGGAAAATCTCAAGAGCGTCACGGTCGAGGGCGTCACGCCATCGACGCCTCTGGACGTGGAGACGGTGTAGACCTTCTTCCCGGCTGCCGCCCGCCTGTGGGGGTGGGGGAGAGCAGACCGCGCAGGTTCGTTTCGCAGGAAATTTTCAGGAGTTTTCCGAACCCTCGTCCGGCGCCTCGGTTTCGTCGTCCTTGCGCTGGTCCGAGCGTTCCTGTTTGGCCTGCTGCCGCTTTGCCTTTTTGTCCGCCCGCGTCTTCTCGCGTTCCCGGCGTTCGAAGCCGTAATTCGGTCTTCTGGCCATTCCGGTCTCCTTTTCTTATGGGCTGAAAACAAAAAGGCCCGCACAAGGCGGGCCTTTCGTTCCGATGGCAGAGATTAATCTACGACGGAGAGATTCTCGGCAGACTGCTTGCCGTTGCGGCCTTCCTGCAGCTCGAAGCTGACTTTCTGGCCTTCGTTCAGACCGGAAAGGCCGGCGCGCTCAACTGCGCTGATATGAACGAACGCGTCCTTGGAGCCGTCATCGGGCTCGATAAAGCCATAACCTTTGGTGGGGTTGAACCATTTTACTGTACCTGTCGGCATGAATATTCCTTTCGCGACATGGGTGTCGGACGACCGCCCCGTGCGGCGTCCTGTATTACGTTCGGAATGTCGGAGAAGAAATCCGTCTCGCAGGAGCGAGTGATCGAGAAAGCAACGTCGACGTCGAAACGTAGGGGGAACATATGATTCTGTGGGAAATTGGCAAGTGATTTCTTCGGGTTGGGTTAAATGAGGTGTCGGGCGCCTGTATCTTCCCGTTATGCCCGGACCTGATCCGGCATCTTGTTCCAACCGGCCGGAGAGGCCCGGAATATGGGCATAACGACGGTTTTCAGGCGGCCCGCGCCGCCACAATCGCCGACACCACCGATGCTGCCGCGCCGACCAGCATCACGGCGACCACCGGCAGGCCCGTGCCGTCGGCCACCGAGCCGGCCGCCTGCTGTCCGGCGCCTGCGAAGAAGAGCTGGCAGAAATTGACCGCACCGGACGCGCTGCCGGCATAGGCCGGATCGACCTGCATCGTGCCGGCCTGTGCGTAGGGCAAGGCGAGTCCCTGTCCGAGTCCCATGAACCCCATCGGGATCATCAGCCATTCCATCGAAAGCCCGTATGTCCAGATGCCGGCGCCCATGACGATGACCGTGCAGAGGGCGATGGAAGAGCCCGTCAGCGTCATACGGTCGATCGGCGCCCGGTTGCCGATCCGCCCCGAGATAAAATTTCCCAGCATGAAGCCGCCGGGCAGGATCAGGAACCAGAGCGCGTACTCCTCCGGCGAGACGCCCAGCACCCCCATGGCGAGAAAGGGCGATGCACCGGCGCAGGCGAAGAACGCGCCGGATTCCAGCCCCGGGATCAGCGCATAGGCGGTGAAACGCCGGATGCGCAGCAGCCGGGAATAGGTGCCGAACGTCTCCGACACGATGCGCAACAGCCCGCCGCCCGACCGCGCGGGATGGTGGGTTTCCGGCAGGACGAGAATGGCCAGCAGCAGCAGGGCGAGCCCCAGCATGGTCGAAACCACGAACAGGAAGCGCCAGCCGAGTACAGGCAGCGCGATTGCGGCCAGCGGCGGTGCGATCAGCGGCCCCATCACATAGGCCGCCGTCAGGTAGGCGATCATCTTCGCCACCTGGTCCATCCCGTACACGTCCCGGAGAATCGCGCGCGCCAGCACCACGCCGCACCCCGCGCCGACGCCCTGCAGGGTACGCCCGGCCAGCAGGGTCCAGATATCGGGCGCGATATAGGATAGCTCCGACCCGATGAGATAGAGCGCAAGCCCGCCGAGCAGCACGGGTTTCCTGCCCCACTGGTCCGACAGCCCGCCATAGACCACGGTCGAAAACGCCATCGCCACCATCACGATGGCGAGCGTCGCCTGCGCCAGCCCCTGACTGACCGAAAGGTCGGTCTGCATCGCGTGCAGCGCCGGAATCATCATGTGCACCGCCATCGGCGCGATGAAGGTGATCGCGACCAGCAGGGGGAACATGAAGCGCGGCGGCGGGGCCGTTTCGGAAAAGGCGGTAGCCATGGCGTGATGTAGCACGGGCCGGGGCCGTACGACAGGGTCGGGAACTGTTCTCCCGCAGTTTTCGCCTTCCTTCGGGCGGTGTATGCTCGCGCGCTGCTGAACCCGACAGAAAGGCTGCGTCATGGCGACCGAAAATTTGCCGCTTTCGCGATTCAAGGTGCTGGATCTTACCCGCGTCCGGTCCGGGCCCACCTGTGCCAAGGTGTTCGCCGACTGGGGCGCCGATGTGATCAAGATCGAGATGCCTGGCTCCGCCGATGACGGCTATAGCGGCGAGCGCGATGCACCCGATTTCCAGAATTTGCACCGCAACAAGCGCTCCATCACGCTCAACCTGAAAGCGCCGGAGGGGAAGGAGATTTTCTTCGCCCTGCTGAAGGACGCCGATGTGGTGGTCGAGAACTATCGGCCCGACGTCAAGAACCGGCTGGGCATCGATTACGAGTCGCTGAGGGCGGTCAATCCGCGCATTGTGCTGGGCTCGATCTCGGGTTTCGGGCAGGACGGGCCCTATGTCGCCCGCCCCGGCGTCGACCAGATCGCACAGGGGATGGGCGGGTTCATGTCGGTCACCGGCCTGCCCGGCCTGGGGCCGGTGCGCGCCGGGACAGCGATCGCCGATCTGACGACGGGCATGAATACGGCGATGGCAATCCTGATCGCCCTGTTGGAGCGCGAAGTCTCCGGCGAAGGACAGTGGGTCCATTCGTCGCTGCTGGAATCGCAGATCGCGCTGATGGATTTCCAGGCCGCCGGCTATCTGGTCACCGGCAACGTGCCGCCCCAGGCCGGCAACAACCATCCCAAATCGATTCCCACTGGCGTGTTCCCGACGAAGAACGGCCATATCAACGTCTCCGCCGGCGGGCAGCCGATGTGGGAGCGGCTGTGCCGCGGGCTCGGCGCGGAGGTTCTGATCGAAAAGCCGGAATACCTCACCGTCGAAGACCGGCGCGTCAATCGCGATGCCCTCAACGAAGAGCTGTCGAGCTACACCGCGACGAAAACGACCGGCGAATGGGTCGATATCCTGAACGAGGCCGGCGTGCCCTGCGGACCGATCTACAGGCTGGACGAGACGTTCGCCGACCCGCAGGTCGAGCATCTCGGCATCGCCTGGCCAGTCAGTCACCCGCGCATCGGCGATATCCGCCTGGTCGGGCAGCCTTTCCAGATGAGCCGGGCGAAGGGCGAAATCCGCACGCCGACGCCCGATGCGGGCGAACATACCGACGACGTGCTGGCGGAACTGGGCTATGACGCGGACAGGATTGCAGCGCTCAGGGAAGCGGGGGCGATTTAGGGCAGGCGCATGCTTCGAGACGCTCCCTGCGGTCGCTCCTCAGCATGAGGATAATATTTTGAAGTCCTCATCCTGAGGAGGCGCGCCCGAGAATTTGGGCGGGCCGTCTCGAAGGATGCGGTCGCCACAGTGAACACAGGAAACAAAAAAACATGAAACTCGATACCGAAAACATGAAGGCCGAAAAATCCGACGGCATAGGCTGGATGATTTTCAACAACCCGGAGCGCCGCAACGCGCTGTCGGTCGCCATGCGGCACGCCATCCTGCAGATCCTCGAGGATTTCGCCGCCGACGACTCGGTTCGCTCGGTGGTCATGACAGGCGCGGGCGACAAGGCGTTCGTGTCAGGAGCGGACATCTCGGAATTCGAGAAGCTGCGCTCCTCGCCCGAACAGATCGCCGCCTATCACGAGCTGTCGGCCAGGATGGAAACGGCGATGACCAGCCTCGACAAACCGTTGATCGCGATGATCCGGGGGTTCTGCCTTGGCGGCGGGCTGGGTACCGCGCTTAACGCCGATATGCGTTTCGCTGCCGAAGGCTCGCAGTTCGGCGTGCCGGCAGCCAGGCTGTCGATCGGCTATCCGTTCGAGGGCATCAGGAAGCTCAACGACCTCGTCGGGCCGGCCTATGCGCGGGAAATTCTCTATACCGCGCGGCGTTTTTCCGCCGAGGAAGCGCTCCGCATCGGGCTGATCAACCGGGTTGTGCCGGCTGACGAGTTGAAAAAGGCGGTGACCGAGATCGGCATGATGATTGCCGAGAATGCGCCGCTGTCGATCTATAACGCCAAGATCAATATCGACAATATCCTGATGGATGCCGAGGACCGCGATATGGATGCCTGCCGCGCCGCAACCGATGCCTGCATGGCCAGCGAGGACTATATCGAGGGGCGTCGCGCCTTCATGGAGAAGCGCAAGCCGGTTTTCAAGGGAAAGTAACAGGCGAGATCGTCTTAATAATTTCACTTGTACGTCGTACCGGCCCGGGTTAGGACGGCGACAGGCGCCGTGCGCGCCTGCGGGGATTGCGCCCCGCAACATGCTGCAGAAAACACGTTAAACACAAGGAACAGACAGACATGCCTGTCGGAACAGTCAAATGGTTTAACCCGACCAAGGGATTCGGCTTCATCGTGCCCGACGCGGGTGGAGAGGACGCGTTCGTCCATATTTCCGCCGTCGAGCAGGCGGGAATGTCGACCCTGAATGAAGGTCAGAAGCTCGAGTACGATCTCATCGAAGGTCGCAATGGCCGTATGGCCGCGGGCAATATCAGGGCCGCAGACTAAAACGCCGACGCCTGGGACGCCGAAGAGGGCTCTCGCCGAAGGCGACCGGCGCCGTTCGCGTTAGAATTCCCTCAGCTATCGAGAACCGAGCTGTGGAACAGGGCGGCTGCGGTCAGCACGCGGTCGGTCAGCCCCTGATCGTGGGAATAGCCCGCGAACCGCTCGATATTGGCGGCATTGGCGGCGACGCCTGTCGGCCATAGATCGCCCGTCAGCGCCGCTTCCTGCTCTTCGCGCGCGAGCCGCGCCCAGGGCTGACGCGACCAGCCGGGATCGTCCATGTACTGCGCCGACAGTGCGTTCGCCTGTTCGTAGAGATCGAGCAGAATACGCGGCAGGTCCGGGTTGCGCCCGACCGCATCGTTGGCGATCGCGATCACATGCATGATCGGGAAGAAGCCGTTGCGGCCGTAGAACTCGGCGCAGGCGGCGCGCGGATCGCGGAACAGGCGGCGCACCCCGCCGTCGCCCAGCGTTCCCGGTACGCGCGACAGGAACAGCGCATCGAGCGCGCCTTCGGCCAGCATCACGCCAAGATCGGCATCCGCCGCCACGCTCTCGATGGTCCAGCCCTCAGGCGGCTCGAACGCGACCGTTTCGTTGGCGCGTGCGACCCAGTGCACGCCGCGCAGATCGACGCCGTACTCATGCGAAAGATCGCCCTTGGCCAGCACCGCCAGCGTGGTCTGGAACGATTGCAGCCCGATCTTTTTCCCCGCCAGCTGGGACGGGTGTTCGATGTCGGACTCGGTCCGGACATACATCTGCGTCTGGCTGAACAGCCGTCGCGGAAATGCCGGGATGGCGGTGAAGTCCATGCCGCGCGCCGTCGCCATCAGGTAGGACGAAAACGACACCTCCGCGGCGTCGAACTCGTTTCCGCCCAACATGCGCTTGTGGCGGTGCGCGCCGTCGCGCTCGGGGTTGGTCTCGCCCGCCTGCAGGACGGTGAGGTCGATCCCCGCCGGTATGTTTAGCGTGCCGTCGAAGAAGGGAAAATGCCGGTCGTACCGGTCGAGCGCGAGCGTGTATGTATCAGTCATACCCGGAAAATCTCATGGAGGCGCGCCGCGGGCAAGGGGCGCCAGCAAAAACGGCGGTCCGAAGGCCGCCGTCTGTAATCGGAACAGGCGGTCGTTCAGGCAGCCCGCCGCCGCGCCCAGCCGAGCCCGATCAGCCCTACCCCGAACAGCAGGACCGCGCCCGGTTCCGGCACCGCATCGCCCTGGGTGATGTTGGTGATGCCGGTATTGAGGAACTCGCCGCCGGTGGTGGTCCAACGGACCGCGCCGATATCGACATCGGCGATCACGCCGAAGAAGCCGACCTGGGTGTGATCGTGGGTCAGCACGAACGTGTCGATCAGCGTATCGGTCACATCGAAAATCTCGATAATCGCCTCCGGCGTCGCCGGCTGGTTCGAGCCGTTGACGTTGTTCAGATAGGTATCGAACCCGACCGCGCGCGTCGTGGTCGAGAAATCGAGCCTGTAATCGTCGTTCCGGTTGTCGGTCAGCACGTGCGACGTGTTGCCCGGGCCGAAGAACGGGTTGTTCTCGACCACTAGCAATGCCTGGGTCACCACCGTGCCGGTCAGTTGCGTGAAGGTAATGCCGTTGCTGACGAACCCGCTGCCCAGATTGTCCGTGACGCCATTGGCGAAGCCGAGGAAATCCTCAACGACAGTGCTGTCTGTCGCGGCCTCGAACGTCGTCCTGTCAGCGAAATAGATCGGCGCCGCAACTGCCGGCCGGCCATACAGCGCCACCGCCGCGAGAACCATGGCGACTATCCCGAACGATCTAGCGAAACTCATGCCCTGTATTCCCCGGTTAACTCCGCGTTAACCAAGCAATAGTCGTGCCATGCAGATATATTAATTTATTTCAAGACGTTAGAGGCGGCTGAGGGGTGGACCAGACTGTAAAATCTGCCGACAGTCACAGCGCGACCTGTCGCAAACTGTCACAGCGTCCCGGCCGCTCACACCCCCGCCGATGCGGCCGACAGCGTGTCCATGTCCATGTCGTCGTCGCGGATCGCGCCGATCAGCTCGGTGACGCGTTCGATGCCGCGCTCGTCGCACCATTCCTCCAGATCGTCGATGATGGTGGTCAGCGCCGTCGGGTTGCGGAACCCGGCATAGCCGATGCCGACGGCGGAGGCGCCCGCCAGCATGTATTCGACCACGTCTTCCGCCTTGGTCACGCCGCCGATGCCGATGATCGGCACCTTCACCTGCTGCGCCACCTGGTAGACCATGCGCAGCACGATTGGCTTGAGCGCGGGCGAGACCATGCCGCCGAACTTGTTGCCCAGCGCAGGACGGAAATTGTCGGTGCGGATCTTGAGCGACAGGAAGGTATTGGCGATCACCAGGGCGTCCGCGCCGGCTTCTTCCGCCGCCAGCGCGATGGAGACGATGTCGCCCGCGTTGGGCGACAGCTTGGCCCAGAGCGGCTTGTCGGTCGCCTCGCGGATGCGGCCGACGACCTCCTTGGTGTGCTCCTCCTGCATGGCGAAATTGCCGCCTGTCGTGTTGCGGGTGGGGCAGGAAATGTTGCACTCGACCACGTCGACGTCCGGTACCGAAAGCTCGCGCGCCAGCTGGGCGAAATCGTCGATGGACTCCGAAGAGCAGCTGACGATCAGCGGCGGTTCGAACTTCGCGTATTCCGGCACGATGTGATCGAGGAAATACTCGATCCCTTTGCCGGGCAGGCCGATGGACTGGATGATGCCGGCCTCCGTCTCCGCCATGCGCGGTGTCGGGTTGCCGAGGCGCGGCTCGCGGCAGATCGTCTTGGCGACCAGCCCGCCCAGCCGGTTAAGGTCAATCACATCGGCATATTCCCATGAGAACGCGCCGGAGGCGGGCGTCACCGGATTCTGCATCGTGACGTCGCCGATCTTGACGGTAAGGTCTACCATCCCACTGTCTCCTGAATATCGAATACCGGTCCCTCGCGGCACACCCGGCGCAGCGTGCGCTCGCCGTTGACCTCGAAGGTGCGGACGCAGATGTAACAGGCGCCCAGCCCGCAGGCCATGATCTGCTCCATCGCCACCTGGCCGGGGATATCGTGCTTCGCGCCGAGCTGTTTCATCAGGCTCAGCAGCCGGTTGGAACCGCAGGTAAAGAACGCGTCGGCCTTGCCGTCGGCGATAAGCCCTTCGATGATTTTTTCGACATTGTCGACGTCGCTGCTGCCGTCGCTGTCGACCACGGCGACGGTCTCAGCCCCGAAACCTTCGAACAGCTCGCGCGACATCACGACGTCCTGGTTTCGCGCACTCAGGATGGCGGTGACGCCGACGCCTTTTTCCGCGGCCAGCTGCGAGATCGGCGCCAGCGTGGCCAGCCCGACGCCGCGACCCAGCACGACGATGTTCTTCCACGCCGGATCGAGCGAGAAGCCGATGCCGAGCGGGCCGAAGATGTTGAACTCGTCGCCCGCTTCCAGCAGCGCCATGCCCTGCGTGCCGCGCCCCTCGCACTTGTAGAGAAACTCGATTTTCGCGGCGTCGGCATCGATCCGGTAGACGCTCATCGGGCGGCGCATCCAGACCTCGGCTCCATCGGGCGACGGGCACAGCAGGTGGAAGAACTGCCCCGCCTGGGCGGTCAGCGCGCGGGCCGGCGCTTCCAGCACCAGCAGCTTGTACTCGTCATTCACCCAGTCGTTGGAGAGCACGTTGCACAGGAACTCGCCCGACGGCCGGTCGGGCCACGGGTCGGGCTCGCCGACGCGCACCGGCGCCGCAGCGTAATTATGTTCGGGATTGAGATCGGTCATGGATTTCGTGTCCGGATAATCGGCAAAAACTGCGGAGAACGATTAGCACGCGACTGTAACAAAATAAATACAAATTCCATTTTTGTTACAGTTATCCACATTTCAGGTCGCTGCGTTGCCAAACAGCAGCGTGATGTTGATCCGCATGTTCCCGTAACCGGGCTGGAAGTCCGGCGCGTGGGAGCCGTGGAACAGGCGCGAGGGGAACAGTACGGCGCGGTTTTCGCGATAGGGGATCGTTGCCCGGTCGGCCGGGTTGACGGCGAGCCAGTCGCGGATGCGGGCGATGTCCTGTCCGTAATCGGATATCTCCCAGTCTTCCGGCGGCGCGCCGCGCCAGATCTCCAGCCCGCCGGTGTCCCGATTCGCGTTGGCCGCGTCCGGGGTCACCCAGAAATTGACGCTGACCGCCGCGTCGTCGGCATGGATATCGATCGGCAGGTCGCCCCGGATGCCCTTGAAGGCCCAGCCCTGGGTCAGCGGATGCGACGTCAGCCGGTCGGGAAAGGCGGTGCGGATTTCGTCGGCGATCTGCAGCAGCAGGGGCGAGGCCAGCCCGTCCTCCAGATAGCTTGCCAGGAACCCGTCGATATGGGCGAAGTCGCTCCAGATCGTACTTTCAAGAAGGTTGCGCCGCAGCAGCGCCAGCGCACGATCCGACAGCAGATTGTCGATCGTCGCGATCCCGTCATCGTCGGATACCGACATCGCATCCGACAGCGCGCCGCCCGGCAGTTCCGGCGCGGACCGCACGTAGAACGGCGTGTTAAAGCTGTCGCCCAGCAGGTCGAACTGCCCAACCGACAGCGCGACAATTCCGTTTTCCGGAATATCCTTCGCCGCCGCATCGTAGGCCCGGGCCAGCGTGTCCCAGCGCCCCTTGTCCTTGCCCAGCGATGCAAGGTAGCGGAACTGGGCCGCGTCGTGCCCGATTTTGCCCCGCGTCGTTTTCGTCAGCGAGTCAGCCGCAATCGGCAGCCGGTCGTCGCCGCGGCGAAGCTCCTGCGTACGCGCGAAATGATCCATCGCCCGGTCGCGGCGGTCGAGCGCCATCCACAGAAAACCGAGCGCGCGGTGAGCGGCGTAATGGTCCGGTTCCAGCGCGACGGTTCGCCGGTAGGCCCCCGCGGCTTCGTCAAGCCGACCCAGCGCATTAAGCGCGCCCGCCCGGTTGAAATGCGCCGAGGCGTAGGACGGCTCGGCGGCGACGGCGCGTTCGAACAGGGCGAGGGCTTCTTCTGTCCGCCCCTGTTCGGCAACCGCGACGCCCAGATTGTGCAGGATGCTCGCGTTCTCCGGCTCATCCGCCAGCGCAGTGCGGTAAGCGGCCTCCGCGTCTTCCAGACGACCGGCGCGGTGATGGGAAAGGGCGTCTTCGAGGCTCATCGCTCGCCCTCTCCCCAACTCTCCGCCGTGAAGGAGAGAGGGAGCTCGAAATGCGATCCTGAATCACCTCCGCCTTCCGCTTGTGTGGGGAGGATGGCAGGGGGGCGGTCGCGACGGGCGCTGCCGGTCGACGTCACTGTCACCGATTCCGGTCGATCAGGTCGCGCAGGAATTTCGCCGCTTCCGGGCCTTTGAGCGCCCGGCGCCACATGTCGCCGACGGCCTGTTCGTGCAGCGAAAGCGCTTCCTCGGCTGACGTGATCATGGCGATACCGGCATGGATGTTGGGCTGTTCGCCGAGCCGGAACGGGCTGAGCGCCAGCGTTCGCCGGTCGCGGTCGCGGAAGATCTGGAAGCTGGTATGGGGCAGGGCGCCCGGCACGATGCCGATCTGCACGCCGATCGGCTGTTCCTCCATCAGGCCCGCCAGGTGCCGCGCCTCGTCCCGGGCGCGGGCGCGGCGGGCGGCCAGAATATCGGGTTCGAGGTCCAGCCTGCCGACCAGCCCGTTGCGAAGGAACCGGTCGATCTCCGCCCCCGAGATCAAATTGAGCACGCCGGGCCGGTTCTCGGCATAGGCGGCGCGGCGCTGGCGCAGGATCGTCATCAGCTCGCCGAGCTGGCGCAGGATGCCGCGCCGGTCCTCTGCCTCGCCGGGAATCGATTCGCGCAGCACGTCTTCCAGCGTTTCGTCGAACGCGTCCGATGCCATCAGGTAGGAAACCGGCCCCGCCAGCACGGTGATATGGTCGCTCGCCGCCTCGATCTGGCGGATGCGTTCGAAAAAGGCCACGGCGGAGGCGATATATTCGACGCCAACGCCGAGCAGGGTCGGCACCGAAACCTCGAGCAGTTCCGACAGCCGCTCCAGCGTTTCGATCTTGGCGAGCTCGCCCTTTTCGAAACGGTACAGCGCGGTTCGCGAGATGCCGATCCGCTTGGCGACTTCGTCCGCGCTCATCCCCGAGGCTAGACGGAAAGCCTTCAGACGGTTGCCGATCTCATCGAAACTGATGGTCATTTTCGATGCCCTTCAGGCGCGACGCGCGCAAAAGATCGATCGGCTCAGGTCGCGGCGGCGTGGATCATTCCCAGCAGCGCAGACGGCGTCATCGGCGCTTCGGTCACATGCACGCCGAACGGCTCCAGCGCATTCTCGACCGCGCAGACCAGCGCCGACGGGGTCGGAACGCCGCCGCATTCGCCGATGCCCTTGACGCCGAGCGGGTTCACCGGCGACGGGCTTTCGTGATGCACCATCTTTACTTTCGGCATTTCGGGGGCGGAGACCAGCAGATATTCGCCGTAATTGGTGGTGATCGGGTTGGCGTCCTCGTCGAACCCCATCCATTCGAACAGGGCGTTGCCGACGCCGTGCGCGACGCCGCCCATGATCTGTCCCTCGGCCACCATCGGGTTGATGATCCGCCCGCAATCGTGACCGATCACGAAATTGACGATCTCGACATGGCCGGTCTCGACATCGACCTCGACCTCAGCCACCGCCGTGCCGCTGCTATAGGTCATCGAATCCATCACCACCGTTTCGGTGGCTTCCATGCCCGGCTCGATCCCGCCCGGCAGCGCGTAACCCGGCGTTCCGGCGACCGCCTTGGCGACATCGCCGAGCTCCACCTTCAAGTCGGGGACGCCCTTGACCCGGATTTCACCATTCTCGATCTCGAGGTCTTCCTCCGACGCTTCCAGCATGTTGGCGGCGACCTTGAGCGCCTTTTCGCGGACCTTGATCGCCGCGACATGGGCGGAAGTGCCGGCCATACAGGCGAGCCGGCTGTTGGACGTGCCGATGCCGAGCGATGTATTGCCGGTATCGGCATCGGTGACGACCACGTTCTCCATGTCGCCGCCGAACTGCTCGCCGACGATCTGCGACAGCATGGTGATATGACCCTGGCCGATCTCGGTGCCGCCGGTATAGACCATGATCTTGCCCGACGGGCCGATGCGCACCGTGACCATCTCGAACGGGCCCCGACCGGTGCCTTTCACGAAGTTGGCGAAACCGATCCCGAGATAGCGCCCTTCGGCGCGGGCGGCCGCCTGTCGTGCCGGGAAACCCGCGTAATCCGCGGCTGCCAGCGTGTCGTCCATGCATTTGATGTAATCGCCCGAATCGAGCTGGATCGCCGTGCCGCCGCGGCTCTTGAGCGGCGTGTCGTAGGGCATCGCATCGCCCGGCACCATGTTGCGGCGGCGAACCTCGGCGGGGGCGATGCCGAGCTCCTTCGCAACGCGGTCCATGAGGCGTTCCATCACATAAGTGCCCTGCGGATGACCGGCGCCCCGCACCGGCGTGACCGGCACCTTGTTGGTCAGCGCGACGCGGACATTCATGCTGTAATTCGGCACGATATAGCCGAGCGTCGTCGTTTCCGCCGCGTTATAGGCGAGGTTTACGCCCCGCGCGGTATAGGCGCCGTGATCGTGGATCACTCCGCCGCGGATCGCCTGAATCATGCCGTCGGCATCGACCGCGATCTCCACGTCCCAGTACTGGTCTCGCTCCTGCGTGGTGATGGTGAAATGTTCGCGCCGGTCCTCGATCCACTTGATCGGCCGGCCGATCATTTTCGTCGCCAGCGATATGATGATGTCTTCCTGATAGACCACCAGCTTCGGGCCGAACCCGCCGCCGATATGCGGCGTGATGACGCGGATCGAGTTCTCCGACCGTCCCGTCATGTCGATAAAGGTGGTGCGCAGCGAATGCGGCATCTGGGTCGAGGACCACAGCGTCGTCTCGTCGACCATTGCATCGTGCATGGCGAGACAGCCGCGGCATTCCATCGGGTGCGGTCCGCCGCGATGCATCTTGAGGGTTTCGGAAAACGTGTGCGCGGCGGAAGCGAAGGCCGCGTCGGAATCGCCGTACTCCATGTTGAACTCGGCGCAGAGATTATGCGCCGCATCGGTATGGACCAGCGGCGCGCCGGGCTCGAGCGCCGCCTTCGCATCGGCGGCGACCGGCAGCGGGTCGTACTCGACATCGACCAGCGCAACGGCATCCTCCGCGATATGGCGCGTGGCCGCGATCACTATGGCGATCGGCTCGCCGACGTAATGGGCCTCGGTATGGGCCAGCGCCGGGCGCGAGCGGTCCTCCTTGTAGGCCGGGCTCGGCAGGCCGACGACCAGCTCCGGATTGATCAGCTGGGCCTCGAAATCGGCGAAGGTCATGACGGTATGAACGCCCTCAAGCGCCAGCGCGGCAGAGGCGTCGATCGCGCCGATCTTCGCATGGGCGAACGGGCTCCGGACGAAGGATGCGTGCAGCATCCCGTCGAGCCTGATGTCGTCGATGAATTTCGCCTTGCCGCGCAGCAGGGCGGGGTCTTCCACCCGTTTGACCGCGCTGCCGAATACCGTCGAGCTCATGAAAATCTGCTCCTGTGCCTGCGTTTCGTGCCTTGTACAGGATTTATCCGATTTTCGGGGCGGGGGCTAGGGAGCGTCCTTCGAGACGGTGCCTCGGGAAACCAGGACGGCTCGTCAGGATGAGGGGGTTCTACGGGGCAATCACAATAAACGCCTCATGCTGAGGAGCGAGCATGGCGAGCGTCTCGAAGCATGTGGTTGCCGCCCCCTCCCTATCCCTCCCCCGCTTGCGGGGGAGGGGACTCCATTTCTGCGGCGGCTCTATCGGAACTCCCTCCCCCAATTCTGGGGGAGGGCAGGGGAGGGGGTTAACCCCGGCCCCTCACTCCATCCGGACATTCTTCGAGAAATCGTAATTCACGCCGGACTCGCAGTGGAAATCCCAGCTGACCTTGCTGCGGTCATATGCCGGCGAAAACACGCGTTCGAGGAAGGCGAACTGGGCGGCGAGGCCGGCTTCGGCCTGGGCGCGGCGGTAGCGGCCGGGCATGGTGTCATTGAGCCAGCCGTGGGGCGCGCCCTCATAGACGCGGATTTCGTAGGTCTTCCGGTTGTCTTCCAGCCAGTTGCGGAGCCGCCTGACATGGTCGAGCGAGATCATGTGGTCCGCCTCGCCGAAACAGCCGAACACCGGGCAGGTCACCTTCGGAATGATGTCTTCCAGCTTTGTCGGGTAGATGTCGGTCTGCTCCCATTCGCGGTCCTGCGCCGCGCCGTACCACACCAGCGCTGCGGCAACCGGGCGGCGGGCGGCGAGGACCAGCGGATGGCGACCGGTCTGGCACACGCCCTTGACCGCGATACAGTCGGACAGCACCTCGTCGAGACCCTCCAGATGTTCGGTCGCCGTGTTCAGGTGCTCCGCCGCCTCGTCGTCGGTGATGTCGTAGCGCGCATCGCCGGCATGGAGTGCGTCCTGGTCCGGGTGGCGGAAGAAACAGTCGGGCGTGATGCAGACATAGCCTGCCTCGGCGAAGCGGACGCCGAGATCGAGCGTGTGCTGCACCAGGCCGTAGCGCTCATGCATCAGCACCACGCCGGGACGGGCGCGGTCCTGCCCTGCCGGGTACGCGATCCGCGCCGGCAGCCCGCCGGCGAGCGTCAAATCCTCAGTCCTTATTTCAGCCATTTGCTTTCTCCGCCCCCTGTTTCATCAGTTCGACCGCCTCGTCGGTGGTCATAATGCGGCCCATGCGCGGGAACACCCGCTCCAGAAAGAATTCGTTGTTGTTGCCGCGCTGCGAATAGCAGCAGTCCGACACCACCACGATGCCGTAATCGAGATCGCGCGCCGCGAACACGGTCGACGCGATGCCGACATCGGTCGAGCCGCCGGCGATGACGATGGTATCCAGCCCCCGTACCCTGAGATTAAAATCCAGGTCGGTCTGGAAGAACGAGTTCCAGCGATGCTTGGGGATCATGACGTCGCCCCCGGCCGGCGCCAGCTCGGGCGCGATTTCGGCGGCGGTCGAGTCCTTGCTGAAGCCCGGCTTGATTGTGGGCGCCGCATCGGTCAGCGGGCGCAGCTCCATATCCGTGTCGGTAAGCCGCGCCACCGTGTCCACGTCGCCCGGCGCGTGAGCCCCCGACGGGTAAAAGGTCGTCAGCCCCGCCGCCCGCGCGCCTTCGAGCAGCCGCGTCATGTTGGGCAGGATGTTGCGTTCGGCGAGGAACTGTTCCTTCTCCGGATTGCCCGAATGCAGATAGCCGTTAAGCGTGTCGAACAGCACCAGCCCCGTATGGTCCGGCCCCAATGTCGGTTCCAGCCGCGATATCGCCGCCATTGCTCATTCCTTCCTGAAGAAATTTAGTGGGGAAGAGATACAGGGAATGCGGGGAAGGGGGAAGGCAGGGCGGATATTGTGCGAATTGCAATGTTGGCTGGACCCCGGCGCGCGATATCTTTTTGAGGCCGGGGTGACATCGGTGTTTAGGTGCGAACGTACCGACCGCAGTTACATACCCGGTTGTCACCCCGGACCTGATCCGGGGTCCATGGCACCGCTGCAAATCTACTGGGCGAATCTATTGGGCGGTCAGCCTCGGCGGCGATACGCGCCGAGCGTCATCAGACCCAGCCCGATAATCGCAAGCGCGCCCGGCCCGGAGAGTTCCTCTGCGTCGACGGACGGCGGCAACGTCAGGCTGGTGGTGGAGATGACGGTTCCGCTCAGATCGTCGATTATCTCCAGCGTAACCGAGATGACGTCGATGCTTTCAGTCAGCGACCCGAACTTCACGCTGCCGGTGATGTCGGTGGTGGCGATGACAAGGGAAAGCACGCCGAGGCTCGTCACGCCGCCTGTCGCGTCGTACCCCCCCGTAAATCCCGCCGGAGTATCGAGGCCCAGATAGTCTAATGAAAACAGGCCGGCCGAATCGTCGAACTGGTCCACGCCCGAGGTTGTGACCTCGAGATTGAACAGAAGTGGCTGCGGCGCGCCTGTCGTCCCGAAACTGAAATCGACCGTCGCGGTCTGCCCGGCGCCGATCAGGAGCGCGTGGGCCGAGGTCGCCGAGAGACACAGCCCGGCGGCCAGAACAGCCTGAAAGGCGCGGGTGAGCAGTCTCGATGCAAGTCCGGTGAAAGGTTTCATGATCCCGATCCTTTATCTATGTGGCAACCAGGCAATTTTCGTGCCGAAAATGAGAATCATTTAATATCAATGTGTTATAGGGCCAGTGCCGGACGACGAACGCATAACTGTAAAATCTACCGACACCTGTAGAGAGTGATGTAATTCCTGGAATGCGGAGCGGTCGCCCCCTCCCCCAATTCTGGGGGAGGGCAGGGGTGGGGGTTCAGCGCTCGACGGAAATGGAAGAGTCGTTCCTCCCCTTTGACGCACAGCCCGTCTTGAGGCATCTATCCTCCCATGGCGACGATGAAGAAAACAGTTCTGGGAGACCGGCTCCCGAGGCTTGAGGACGGGCCGCTTATTACCGGTCAGGGGCGCTTTGCCGGGGATATCGATTTTCCCGGCCAGCTGCATATGCGCATCGTCCGTGCGCCCTACGCCCATGCGGAGATCAGGGGCGTCGACGCAGCGGTGGCGCTGGCGGTGCCGGGCGTTGTGGCGGTGTGGACGCATGACGACGTTGCCGACCTGCCGCCGATCGATTTCCGGGCCGATCATTCTGCGGAGAATCTGAAGCCGTACCGGCAGTACTGCCTCGCGAAGGACCGGATGCGCTATGTCGGCGACCCGGTGGCGGCGGTGTTCGCCGAAGACCCTTACGTGGCCGAGGATGCCGCCGAGCTGGTGGAGATCGACGCCGTGCCGCTGCGCGTCGTCGCGTCGACGGACGATGAGCCGGGCGAGTTCGAGCCGGGGCGGTCGACCGAAGCCGCGCTGATGACCCACACGTTCGGCGATGCCGAGGCGGCGTTCACCGCCGCGCACAAGGTGATCGAGCTGGATCTCCACACCGGGCGGCATTCGGGCGTTCCGATGGAATGCCGCGGCGCCATCGGCGTGTGGGAAGACGATACCGAAACGCTCAGGCTCTACGGCGCGGCGAAAATCCCCCACCGCAACCGCGACACGCTGACCCGCATGCTGGGCCTCGATGCGGAGAAGATCGTCCTGCATGAGGGGCATACCGGCGGCGGGTTCGGCATCAGGGGCGAGCTGTATCCCGAGGATATTCTGGTGCTGGTCGCGGCGAAACGCATGGGCCGGCCGGTCAAATGGATCGAGGACCGGCAGGAACACATGATAGCGGCCAACCAGGGCCGAAACCAGCATCACCGCGCCCGCATCGCGGTGGATGAGAACGGCATGATCCAGGGCATCGATGTAGAGTTCTGGCACGACCAGGGCGCCTATATCCGCACCCACGGCGCCAACGTGGCGAACCGGACCATGTGCATGATGACGGGCGCCTACAAGGTGCCCGCCTATCGCGCGCTGTGCCATCTGCGTCTCACCAACAAGGTGTCGGCGGCGACCTACCGCGCGCCCGGCCGGTTCGAGAGCAGCTTTATCCGCGAACGCCTGATGGATGCGGCCGCGGATGAACTGGGCATCGACCGGATCGAGCTGCGGCGGCGCAACCTGATCACCGCCGCCGACATGCCGTTCGCCATCGATTTCGACGAGCCTGGGGCCGAGAACCTGCTGATCGACAGCGGCGACTATCCCATGCTGCTCGATGCGGCGCTTGAGCGGCTGGACTGGGACAATCTGCAGGCCGAGCTAGCCGCGCGGCGCGCGAACGGCGAGTTGGTCGGCGCGGGCGTCGGCGTCTTCGTCGAGGAATCGGGGAAGGGGCCGAAGGACGGCGCCCGCATCCGCATCGAGGAGGACGGCGGCGTGACGGTGCTGACCGGCGGCGCCTCCATCGGCCAGGGATTCGAGACCACGATGGGCCAGATCTGCGCCGCGACGCTGGGGGTCGAGCTGTCTTCCGTCCAGGTGCTGCACGGACAGACCGATGCGATCCCCTATGGCGTCGGCGCGCATGCGGCCCGCGCGACCGTGATGACGGGTTCCGCCGTGCACGAAACCGCCCTGCTGGTTCGGGAAAAGGCGCTGGAAACGGCGGCCGAGCTCTTGCAGGCGGAACCGGCGGACCTCGATATCGCCGGCGGGGTCGTCTTCCGCGCGGATCAGCCGGACAGGGCGTCCGTCACGCCCACAGTGACATTGGCTGAGATCGCGAGGCGGCGCGGCGATGCGCTGGCTGCCGAAGGGTTCTACACCACGGACGAGCCGACCTTTCCCTACGGCATGCATTTCGCGGTGGTGAAGGTGGACGGCGAAACGGGGCGGATCGAGGTCGAGCGATTCCTTGTCGCCTACGATGTCGGTCGCGCGGTCAATATGGATACGCTCGAAGGGCAGCTGGTCGGGGGCGTCCTGCAGGGGATCGGCGGCGCGCTGTACGAGGAGTTCGCCTATGACGCGGACGGCACCCCGCTGGCGGTTACCTTCGCCGATTACCTGATGCCGACGCTCGACTGCGCGCCGGATACCGAATGCCTGGTGACCGAGGACGCGCCCAGCCCGCGCAACCCGCTCGGCCTCAAGGGCGGCGGCGAGGGCGGCATCAACGGCGCCGGCGCGGCGATCGCCGGCGCGATCGACGAGGCGCTGGGGATTCCGGGGGCGGTGACGCGCCTGCCCGTGACGCCGCAGCGCATCCGGGAGATTTTGCGGGAGAGGGACCGGGCGTGATGTCTTCCCCGTCCTTCGAGACGCGCCTTTCAGGCGCTCCTCAGGATGAGGAAGACAGAGATAGATAGAGCTTTCCTCATCCTGAGGAGCGAGCGCAGCGAGTGTCTCGAAGGACGGGGAAAGCGGGCAGAAGACGTGACGTCGCCGATGACCACGCTCGGCAGTCACCCCGGACTTGATCCGGGGTGACAGTTCAAGCTAACGGATAGAACGGAAAAATCATGGCAAAACTGAAACTCACCCTCGCGATGGGCGATTACGAGATCGTCCGGGCGCTCAAGGAAAACACGGTGCAGCCCGACGGGATCGAGCTCAACGTGCTGACGAAGATGGATTCGACCACGCGACACTGGCGCTTCCTGCGCAACCGCGATTTCGACGTGGCCGAAACGTCGTCGTCCTCCTATCTCGTGGCGCGCGACCAGGATCTGCCGTTCGAGGGCATCCCGGTCTTCCTGCACCGGCGCTTCCGCCACGGCTTTATTTTCATCAACACGACCAAGAGGATCGAGAAGCCGACCGATCTGATCGGCAAGAAGATCGGGGTGAAGCAGTACCAGTCGTCTGCCCAGCTCTGGATGCGCGGCATCCTCGAGCACGAGTACGGCGTGCCTCATCGCGAGTGCGAATGGCTGGCGGAGCTCGACGAGAGCATCGAGTTCGAACCGCCGCCGGGGCTGAAGCTGTCCCGGATGGCGGACGACCAGACCTGCGAACAGATGCTGATGGACGGCGAGATCGACGCCTGCCTGCATCCCGACCTGATCCAGCCCATCGTCGATGGCGACCCGCGCGTCGGCCGGCTGTTCCCCGATTTCAAGCAGGAGGAAATCGATTTCTACCGGCGTACGCAGATGTTCCCGATCATGCATGTGATGGGCATCAAGCGCGAAATCGTCGAGGAACATCCGTGGGTGCCGATCAACCTGTTCCACGCCTTCAACGAGGCCAAGGCGCTCGCCATGAAGCGCATGGTCAACCCTCGCATCGTGCCGCTCGCCTGGTACCGCGAGGCGTGGGAGGAGCAGGAAGAGCTGATGGGCAAGGACCCGTGGGAATACGGCATGACCGAAAAGAACGTCCATCTGCTGACCCAGATGGTGAAGTACTCGCACGAGCAGGGGATGATCCGCCGCGAAATCCCGCTCGACGAGCTGTTCCTGTCGGTCGATCAGGGCCGCAAGCGGGGCGACGTTTTCCGGGTCTAGGGAACCGGGTCTGGGGAAGCCTGTCTGGGGAAACGGGGCGCGGCGCATCCGGTTGAGCGTCGGCGCGGGTTTCGATAAGCTTCGGTTC
>Ga0255776_10001859_pt1 | contig 23900 bp, 19 predicted proteins | sample 071ome_19_FD_179974 | JGI IMG/M metagenome (GOLD analysis project Ga0255776, IMG submission 179974) | Coastal salt marsh microbial communities from the Groves Creek Marsh, Skidaway Island, Georgia - 071413AT metaG (version 2) | ecosystem: Environmental > Aquatic > Marine > Intertidal zone >... | reverse complement strand
TTCTAGCGCGGAGCTCATCGTGGAGCGAGGATTAAGCCCCTCAATTAGACTCCGAATACATTAGCGCAAACCATCCCTCTAAATATTAGTTGCAATATCGAGGGGAACCATACATTTTTGTGTCTATTAGGTTTGGTTTGAGGGCGCAAAAGAAAAATCTAATTCATCATATAGGAATGGTTAATTTACTAGATTGTTACGGTATTTTGCCTTAAGAAGGTATTGTTGGGTTAGTTAAGATGAAAGTGCCAGATAGGTATTCAATCTTTTAGATAATAAAAAGGCCCCTGATGGAGTTTGGGTGTGTTTGATTATACTAGTGCTAACGGAAGCTATGTATTGTGGTGGTGTTGTTGACGTTAATATTATTGATAGTTTGGGATCCGCGGTTAAAACCAGCGTTGTCGATTAGCTGATCTACATGAACCTGCCCGACAGTACCTGTTGTATGAATGGTTATTCCGTTGTCGAATGTTGTTGCTGTACTTGATGTTGTTGATGGATTGATATCGGCATCAGGCTGATTGTTTAGATTTTTTAGTTGGTAAATATTTGGATCATTAGCCTGTTCTTGATTGTTTTCATCAGCTTGTACCGCACTGTTCTCCCTACTATCCAACGTTAGATCTATAGATCCGCCTGCGGCGGTTGCGCCAAATGGATCTAGAACAACCGCTTCACCCATTTCAGTGTCAGATAAAGGTTCTACAGCATAAACTGAACCTACTAATGCAAATGCCGTGATTGTGGTACGGGATATGTCTTTAATAAGGTTGAACCGTTTCATAAGGAATCCTGCAGGAATTCTGTTTGTAATTATTTGTAATCCAATTGTTACAGATTATAGGGTCCTTTTTAGTGTTAATAAATGACAATAGAGCGAATTTTGTACAAATCTACCCAGGTGGATAGCTTTAATGTGTCCTGCTTGGCATTTTTCCCTAAGCATTGTTAATGATTTTCATCACTTTTAACCCTTCTCTTAATCCAAGCATAGAGGAGGTGGTCATAACGCCGCCCATGAGTGCACCACCAACGCCTGCTGTCACAACATCTGAGCCAGTGAGGTATAGATTCTTGATTGGGGTTTCGGGGTGGAGCCAATCTTGTTTGAAACGTTCAACGGTATGATCAATGCCATAAATCTCTCCTTCAAGATTCCATTGGAACCATTGGGTTGAAACTGGCGTGGAGAGTTCGTAATAGTCCAAAGCATCCCTTAGTTGCGGCTTTTGCTCGAAAAGAACCTCAAGCATCTCTAGCGATATCTTCTCCTTTAACGATTCATAATCGTCTCCGCGTTTGTTCCAGGTCGCTTGGGACCAGTCTTTAAAGTTTTTCCAGTCGCCGACGGTTACAATCTCGACGGTAGAACGGCCGGGGTAGCGGTCATTCCAGGTTGGATCTTTGGCAGAAGGGAATGAGATATAAATGAGTGGGAGATTGCCTTCTGGTTTTTCTTTATAGATACGGACATTCTCATCGTGGTTGTAACCCGGGTAAATCCATAGGTTGGTTTTATTTATGCCCAGTTCAGCTGTGGTTCCTTTAAATCCGGCATAGATACAAAGATGAGCAGATGACAGATGGACTGTTTTTTCTACTTTTGGAAGATTGTATTGATTGCGAGCGGATTCCGGAAGAAGCTTGTTTATGGTGGGAAGAACACCAATATTGCTTACTATCTGGTCTGCTTTAATGATGTCTCCGTTCTTAAGTTGAACACCAATGGCTTTGCCATTTTCAATGACCACCTGTTCGACGCCAGCGTAGGTAAAAACTTCTCCACCGCATTGCTGAATAACAGGAATGATCTTATTAGCAATTTGCCATGACCCTCCAATCGGGTAGTTTCCGCCTGCAATATAATGTTTGGCGACCATGGCATGCATTAAAAAGCTGGCTTCACCTGGTGGTAAGCCGTAATCGCCCCATTGTCCGGTTAAGACACCGATGAGCTTTTGATTTTGTGTGAGACCTTCCAATACTTCTCGCGTTGTTTGAAACATGTACTTTGGAAGGATCAGATTCCTTACCTTGTTGTAGAGCTTACCAAAGGTTTTGGGCATGGCTTGGCCAGCAAAGAATTTCGGTACTTTGTTGCTGACATCTGAGAGCAGTTCAACATAGGTATCAATGGCTTTGCTTTCATCCGGGAAATGTTTTTTTATTTCATTCTTAAAGGGCTCTTTGCCTGCATAAAAATCGTAGCTGTCGCCATTGATGATGATCTTGTCGTACAGATCATCCATGGGCGCCCATTCAAGTTGTTTGTCGGTAATGGCATCGAAGACCTTGCGGATCATGGCCCAAGGTTTGTGAACTTCCCCAATGTAGTGAACACCTACATCCCACTCGTATCCATTACGTTCATAACTGTGCGTATAACCGCCAGCTGTGTAGTGTTGTTCTAGTACGCAGACTTTCTTGCCAAGCTTAGAGAGCAATGCGGCATTGCATAGCCCTCCAATGCCTGAACCAATTACGATGGCGTCATAATGCTTATCTGCGCGTCCTGAACGATAGCGCTTCCCTGTTCTAACCATGTGTCACCTGTATTGTATTTATTGTCTGGTTGGTTATTTATCAGAATGTCAGTAGTTAAGTTAGATGAAGGCGGATATTAAATAAAGCCTTCATGATCAGAGTCACTTAAAAGAAGCGAATCCATATTGAGGAAAATGAGACTCTTGCTTATTGTTAAGGGATAAATTGAGTGCCCACCTATCTGTGATTTATCAATCGAGAGTCATTATCAGTCGTCATGCTGAGAGGAAAGGAATGTCAGACATCGAAACGCTAGAATTAAAACTTAATGCTTTAGCTAATCAATTGGGCAGTGGTGAGTTAACAACTCATGTCCTTCAACAGTGGCAGAAGATCAAGGAATCTTCGTCATTAGAGTTGCTAGTATCTCTGTTATCTGGCACTGAGAATGGTGCAGAACAGTTGTTTAAGGTGATGATTGGCAGTGATTACGTGTTGGATTGCCTGTGCCGTTATCCGGAAATTTCGGAAGAGCTAATTGCGGATCAGACATTGCAAACATCGGTTTCTGACAGTTATTACTCTGAGCAAGTAAAGGCGCTGGTTGACTCTGTCGATCAAGAAGATCAATTGTCCCGTAAGTTGCGTCTCGCACGGCACAAGATGATGGTGCGAGTGATCTGGCGAGATTTGAATGGTTTGGCTGCGTTGTTTGAAACCACGGGTGATTTGAGTCGATTTGCTGATGCGTGTGTGCAGCATACGATGGACTGGCACACGGATCGCTTGATGCCTATCTGGGGTGAGCCTCATTCTAAGACGCACGATGGCGGTTTTGAACCTCAGCGAATGCTCGTATTGGGGATGGGAAAATTAGGTGCAGATGAGTTGAACCTGTCTTCCGATATTGATCTGATTTTTGTTTATCCTGAGTCGGGCTGGACTCGTAATGGTAAGCGGGAGATTTCTAATCAGGAATTCTTCATCAAGGTCGGTCAAAAGATGATTCAAACTCTGGATACCGTAACGCCGGATGGCTTTGTTTTTAGGGTGGATATGCGCTTAAGGCCTTATGGTGACAGTGGACCTTTGGTCATGAGCTTTAATGCCATGGAAGAGTATTACCAGAGTCAGGGGCGTGAATGGGAGCGTTACGCCATGATTAAAGCGCGAGTGATGGCGGGTGATTCTGAATACGGTGAAGAATTAACCCGTATGCTTCGTCCCTTTGTGTATCGCAAATACATCGACTTCAGTGTGATTGAAGCGCTTCGTGGTCTTAAAGACATGATTAATCGTGAAGTCCGCCGAAAAGGTATGGAGCACAACATTAAACTGGGTCGGGGAGGGATTCGTGAGATCGAATTTATCGCTCAAGTATTTCAGTTGATTCATGGCGGCATTGATGTTCGTCTTCAGGATCGTTCATTGGTGAAGGTCTTGGCCCAACTTCAGGATGCAGGGATTCTTTCTGACGATGCCCATCGTAATTTGGTATCCGCTTATCACTTCCTTCGTGATACCGAACATGCCTTACAAGCCCTTCAGGATCGTCAAACCCAGTTATTGCCTGAGGATGATTTTTCCAGGCGTCGAATTGCTCACAGCATGGGATATGCTTCCTGGTCTGAATACAGTGACGTTTTGGTGGGGCATCGAAAGAATGTCGCGTTAGAGTTTGTTGATTTGATCCAACCCGTGGAAGAGAGTGACGATCAGGACGAAGCTGATCATTGTGAAGATTGGCGTTCTGTCTGGTTGGATGACATCGAAGATGAAGATGCCATCAGTATTTTTGAAGGTATGAATTGTGATCAGGATCGTTTTGATGATCCTGCTGCGGCCTGGAAACTGATTAAAGATCTCAAGCACAGTAAAAAGGTTAAATCCTTGCAGAAAGAAGGGCAGGAGCGATTGAATTTGTTTATGCCTTTACTGCTGGAGCAGGTGGCTAATACAGATCGTCCAACGGAAACCTTATCTCGAGTTATGGTTTTGGTGGAGTCAGTGATTCGTCGAACGGCTTACCTTGTGTTGTTGATGGAAAATCCGGTGGCGCTGGAACAGCTTATTCGCTTGTGCGATGCCAGTCCCTGGATTGCAAATCAATTAGCTAAAACGCCGGTAATTCTGGATGAATTGATTAATGTAAGTTCTCTTTATTCTCCGCCAGATAAGCTGGCATTACAGGATGAGCTTCGCCAGCATATGTTGCGCATCCCTGAGGATGATCTTGAAGCGTTGATGAATGCGCTTCGTTACTTCAAAAATGCCCATGTCTTACGAGTGGCTGCAGCGGAAGTGACGGGCGCCTTACCTTTAATGAAGGCCAGTGACTATCTGACGTACATTGCTGAGGTGATTCTTGAAGCGGTGGTTGAGATGTCTTGGCATCAGATGGTTGAGCGTTATGGTTATCCGACAGGAGAGGATGGCCCTGTCTCTGTACCTCAATTGATTGTGGTTGGCTATGGCAAGTTAGGCGGGATCGAGCTGAGTTACGGCTCGGACCTCGATATTGTATTTATTCATGATGCCCAGATGAATAAATACACCAACGGCGAGAAGCAGGTCGATAATCAGACCTTTTACACTCGAATGGTTCAACGGGTTGTTCATATCATGACAACCATGATGCCTTCGGGGGATCTTTATGAAGTGGATATGCGTCTTCGCCCGGAAGGTAATTCCGGTATGTTGGTGGCGTCGCTTAAAGCCTTTGAAGATTATCAATATCAGAATGCCTGGACTTGGGAGCATCAGGCGTTAGTTCGTACTCGTGTTGTGGCGGGCTCTGAAGCCTTGGCTGAAAAGTTTGATCAGGTACGTAAAGAAGTGTTGGCGACTGTACCGAATAAAAAAACTGCGCAGGATGGTCTCAAAGAGGCTGTGATTGATATGCGGAAGAAGATGCGAATGAGCTTGGCTTCCAATGAGAATGGCGATTTAGAAGGGGTTTTCCATCTCAAGCACGATGCCGGAGGGATGGTCGATATTGAGTTTATGAGTCAATATGCGGTCTTGCATTGGGGCGCAGAGAAGGCGGATATGCTTACCTGGTCGGATAATATCCGTATTCTTGAGACGATGGAGAAACTGGCGTTAATGGCTGCCGATGAGGTTAATCAGCTGATTGAAGCCTATAAAATGTTCCGCATTGAAGGGCATAGAAAAATTCTGGATAACCAAAAAGTGGTGTTGCAGGGTGAGGAAGCCGCGAGATATCAGGATTATCGTCAAAATGTGATTAAAATATGGCAGCATTTTATGGAAGATGGCGTATAATGCTCGGCCAATAAAAATTTACCACCGTTTATAGATGGTTTGTCTGTAGATAATTGATAGAAAGATAGGAGTAAGAGCATGGCTTTGCCTAGTATGGCTGATCGTGAAGGTCTGATTTGGCTTGATGGTGAAATGGTTGATTGGCGTGAAGCTAAAGTCCATGTCCTTACTCATACCTTGCATTATGGTATGGGCTGTTTTGAAGGTGTTCGCGCATACGAAACCGACAAAGGTGCGGCTATCTTCCGTCTACAAGAGCATACCGATCGTTTGTTCCGTTCTGCTCACATTCTTGGCATGAAGATTCCTTTTTCAAAAGAAGAAATCAATCAGGCTCAGTTGGATGCGGTTGCTAAGAACAACCTGAGTCAGGCGTATCTTCGTCCGATGGTGTTCTTTGGTTCTGAAGGTATGGGCTTGCGTGCAGATAACCTGAACGTACATGTGATGGTTGCAGCATGGGAATGGCCTGCTTACATGGGTGAAGACGCGAAAACCAAAGGTATTCGTATTCGTACGTCTTCTTATACGCGTCACCACGTAAACATCACTATGTGTAAGGCGAAAGCAAACGGCAACTACATCAACTCTATGCTAGCATTGCGTGAAGCATTAGAAAGCGGTTGTGAAGAAGCGCTTCTTCTGGATAACGAAGGTTATGTTGCGGAAGGTTCTGGTGAGAATATTTTTATTATTCGTGATGGTGTGATTTATACCCCTGAGCTAACCTCTTGCCTAGACGGTATTACTCGTAACACTATTTTCAATTTCGCAGCGGATCTTGGCTATAAAGTGATTGAGAAACGCATTACTCGTGATGAAGTTTATGTTGCAGACGAAGCCTTTTTCACTGGTACTGCGGCAGAAGTTCTTCCGATTCGTGAGTTGGATGGTCGTCAGATTGGTTCTGGTGTTCGTGGTCCGATCACTGAACAACTTCAAACCATGTACTTCGATCAGGTAATGGGTAAGCGCGCACAATACCCAGAGTGGTTGGCACTGGTTAAGTAATATCCGCGGTTCTTTAAAAACCACATGCAGGTTATTAACGCAGCTGTTAATTAATAACGCTATAGTTAATAGTCTTCATGTGGTTTTGTTGTTTCTAGCTTTGTAAATAAATTGCAGTAATTTAGCGTATGTCCAAAAAGAAAGATTTAGACGGTAACTTAACGCCTTCTCAGGTGTATTTAAGATTACTGTCCTATGTTAAGCCTCAATGGTGGTTGTTTGTATTGAGTTTTGCCGGCTATGCTTTGTATTCGGGGACTCAGGCGGGTTGGGCAGAGATTATCGGCTTTATGGTCGATGATAGCCCGGAAATACCTTTTGGCTTCGAGAAGTATGTCGCTTTGCCATTGGCTATTTTGTTGATGTTTTTGTTGCGTGGCATTGGTAGCTTCCTTGGGCAATACACCATTTCGGTGGTGGCTCAGAAATTAGTTCATTCCTTAAGGATTGAAGTCTTTCAGCAAGTTTTGTATTTACCCTCTTCTTATTTTACTGGCACTTCATCTGGCCACATTCTTTCGAAAATTACCTATAACACCCAGCAAGTGGTAGGAGCTGCGACCGAGGCTATCAAGGTGATTCTTCGTGAAGGCACCACAGTGATCGTGTTGCTCGGCTATATGATTTATCTCAGCTGGGAACTTACCTTAATTTTCATGACATCGATGCCGTTTATTGCCTTAGCAATCGGCTATGCTTCTAAGCGTTTTCGTTTGTTGAGTCGTCGTATTCAAGGCTCGATGGGAGATATTACTCAGTCGGCTTCAGAATCTGTACAAGGCTTTCAGGAGATTAGAATCTTTGGTGGCGAAGAAAGTGAATACAATCGTTTTCATACCTCCAGCAGATACACCGCAAGGCAGGGTATTAAACTTCAGTTGGTAAAGTCATTAAATACGCCAATAGTTCAAATGCTGGTGGCCATTCCTATGGCTGTTTTGGTCTATATCGGATTAAGCCCGGATTATCTACAGGGCTTCGATGAAGTATTATTTGTTCAATACATCACTGCTGCCGGGTTGGTAGCGAAGCCTATTCGGACGTTGACCAATATCAACAGCAAAATGCAGCAAGGGATTGCGGCTGCAGGTTCCTTGTTTGAATTACTTGATACCCACTCGGAAGTAGATCAAGGAAATAAAAGGTTGGATCATATTCGTGGTGAGTTGTTGTTCCAGAATGTAGGGTTCTCCTATGAAAAAGGGAAGCAAGTTCTAACGGATTTCTGTTTGGATATTAAACCGGGCGAGATGATAGCTATTGTAGGGCATTCCGGCAGTGGTAAGAGTACGCTGGCCAGTTTGTTACCGAGGTTTAATGACCCTCAGGCGGGTCAAATTCTTCTGGATGGCTGTCCGATAAATGAACTGGACCTTAAGTTCTTAAGAGAGCAAATCGCATTGGTTAGTCAGAGTGTTTTCTTATTCCAAGGCACGCTAAAGGACAATATCGCCTACGGTGAACTTGCTAATGCTCCTGAAGAGAGTGTGATGCAAGCGGCTAAGTCAGCGCATGTGATGGAATTTGCTGAAGAGCTTGAACATGGTTTGGATACTGAAATTGGAGAACGCGGCTTGATGTTGTCTGGTGGCCAACGTCAGCGTATTGCTATCGCCCGAGCGATTTTAAAAGATGCGCCAATTCTCATTCTGGATGAAGCTACATCGGCTTTGGATAATGCTTCTGAACGTTATATTCAATCCGCTATGAGTGAAGTAATGAAGGGCAGAACCACCATTGTGATAGCTCATAGGTTATCGACCATTGTTGGTGCAGATCGTATCGTGGTGATGGAATCAGGTCAAATCAAAGAGCAGGGTGCACACGAAGAGTTACTGGCGCAGAATGGCCTATATGCGAAACTCTATCAGAGCCAGTTTGAAGAGTAGCCTGAATGACGGTTAAGAAACCTTTAAAGATATGTTTTGTGACGGACGACAAGCCTGGTCACAAGAATCAGTTGTTAGGTTTGGAGCAATCCTTGGCAATGCAGACGGCTATCACCAGTCAATGGCTGTCTTCCGCTGAAGAGTCAATCTCATGGTGGCAGGTGTTGTTAAGGCAAGCACCTGTGGATTTGCCCGAACAGCCCGATGTGGTAGTTGCTGCAGGCAGCACCGCTCAGACATTGGCGTTGGCGCTTAAGCGAAAGTATGGTGCGTTCTTGGTGCTTTTGATGCGACCGAATATCATGCCTTACGGATGCTTCGATGCTTTGATTATTCCAGAACATGATAATCCGCCTGCTAGAGCCAATGTGCTGAAAACCGTCGGGGTGTTAAATAAGGTGCGCCCTTCCAAATCAAGAGAACTTACAAGAAAGGGCTTGATGCTGATTGGAGGGGAGTCTAAACATTATCACTGGGATAGTGCTGATGTGATGGCTCAGATGAAAAAGCTTATTGATAGTGACCAAACTGTAGATCATTGGGTGATAGCTGATTCAAGGCGAACGCCTTCTGATTTGAGAGCCATGCTGAAACGGGAGCTTGATCAGAATAGTCATTTTTATCCTCATGAGGAAACTGATCAACATTGGTTGCCTCAACAAATGGCGGAAGTGGATAGCATTTGGGTGACACCGGACAGTGTGTCTATGGTGTATGAAGCTTTGACCTCGGGTAAGCCAACAGGGCTATTCAAGCTGTCACCCCAAAAATCAGGAAGAATTGTGCAAGGCACCATGACCTTGGTTAAGCAGAATAAAGTAATGGATATTGATCACATGGAGAAGTCTGTGCTGGATGCATCAGGGCTTTGTGAGGCGGATCGGGCTGCGGGTTGGTTGTTGAAAAAGTATAACAGTTGTACATGGGATGAAGGTTAGCGTGATGTTTAAAAAAATTAGGGCCAAACGAGAAAAGCGAAGGCTCGAAGCTTTGTATCGTTATCAGGCCATTCAAATGGGAATGCATCTGCAAACATCAGCGTTACATAATGAAGAACTAGGTTTAGGAAACGAAAAACAGCACCAAATTGTAGCGTCTTTAACCAGCTTTCCTGCTCGAATTAATGATGTACACTTAACCATTGAGAGCTTATTTCAACAATCTTTAAAGGCTGATCAATTAGTACTATGGCTATCCGTTGAGAATTTTCCTAATAAAGAAGCAGATTTGCCTGAATTACTGCTTAAGCAACAAGATCGTGGCTTGACTATTAAGTTTGTTGACGGCGATTTGGGCTCATACAAGAAGATTATCTACGCATTATCGCGCTTTCCTAATGCGCTGATTATTACTTTTGATGACGATATTCTTTACCCTGCCGATTCCATTGATTTGTTGTACAGAGCTTATCTCCATGAGCCTGATGTTATTCATTGCCATAGAGGTCATCGTATGCTGCATGATGCTTCAGGTAAACTACTGCCGTATCAGGAATGGGGTATGTCAGTTCAATCAGCACAACCAGGTTTTGATATTTTTCCAACGGGAAATGGAGGTGTCATGTATTTTCCTGGTTCTCTTCATAAAGATGTACTGAATGAAGAGACCTTTCAGCGTTTAGCAAGAAATGCAGATGATGTTTGGCTTAAAGCAATGTCATTAAAGCAAGGAGTCCCTTGTAAGCCGATAGAAGATAAAAGGCCTTGGAAATCCCGTCTGTTGATGATTGAAGGGTCTCAAGAGGTATCATTGATGAAGCAGAATAAGTCCAAAGTAAAAGGGAATGATTCTAAAATCACGGCTGTGTTAGACCATTATAAGTTGTGGGATCAACTAAAGGCTCAGTATGGAAAATAGGGCTTTAAAGGTTGTTCAAGTTCTTCCTGAGTTGAACTCAGGTGGTGTGGAACGAGGCACCATTGAGTTTGCTAAAGTCTTGGTCGAGCTAGGGCATCAATCCTATGTGATTTCGAATGGTGGCCGACAGGTAGCAAAACTAGAATCTGAGGGTTCTACCCATATCCAGATGCAGGTACATAGGAAATCTCCTTCGTCCTTATTGCAAGTGAAGGTGATGCGTAAGCTATTATATGATCTTAAGCCTGACATAGTACATGTCCGTTCACGAGTGCCAGCATGGATTGTCTGGCTGGCCTGGCGGAAATTACCACAAGCAACACGACCTAAGTTAATTTCTACATTTCATGGTATGTATTCGGTAAACGCCTACAGTGCAATTATGGCTAAAGCGGAACAGGTGATTGCTATTTCGGATTGTGTACATCAGTACATACTGGATAATTATCATGTTGATCCAGCCAGAGTTACCCGGATTTATCGAGGGCTTGATCGTTCTGCGTTCTCTGGAATTTCTCTTTCAGGGGTTTGGAAGAAGTCATTTCTCTCGGATTATCCAGAAATTAAGGATAAGAAGCTGATTTTAATGCCAGGTAGGCTTACCCGTTGGAAGGGCCAGGAAGCCTTTATTGATATGATGGCTTTGCTGGTCGAAAAAGATGCGACGTATCATGGGTTGATCGTAGGTGAAGCCGATCCAAATAAGACTCATTATGAAGATGAGTTAAAGACCTTGTGTAAGTCTAAAGGATTAGAGGATAAGATTACCTTTCTTGGGCATAGGTCCGATATTCAAAATCTCTATTCCTTGGCTAATGTTACTTGTCATATGTCCAATAAAGCCGAACCCTTTGGTAGGACTGTACCTGAGGCGTTGGCCACAGGTTGTATGGTGGTCGCATTTAATCGTGGTGGCGCTAGTGAATCGTTAAATGCGGCGTTTCCTGAAGGGCTGGTTTCCGCAGATGACACTCAAGCGTTTGCTGATAAAGTTTACGATTTGACTAATTCGGTTTGCTCTCCAGAGATAGTACTGCCTGATGCGTTCTATTCAGAATATCAGGCGGAAGAGACCTTAAAGGTCTATAAAAAAGCATTGGCAGGCTAATAAATCATTAATTCATGAGTAAGTGAGTTTAATCATGAGAGTTTTACATATTGCTTATGAGCAATTGCGTCGATACGGAAAAACCCGAGTCAGTTGGGCGCAAAAGCTAACGTTTGGCTTAATTAAAAACGATCACTTTGCTCGAGTGTTTAGCGATCGGGATGTGGCTGCTTTTGAAGCTCCACTAGGTATACGTGATCTAGGTAAGAAGCAGGCTAATAAGCGTTTATTGGAAATGGTGACAGCGTTTGAACCTGATTTGGTGATAGCTGGTCACTGCGACATGATTACCAATGAAACGTTAGAAGAAATCCGCAAGTTGATGCCGAATTGTAAAATAGCTCATTGTAACAATGATCCATTGTTTGTTCCGAGTAATGTTGAACGTATTAAGTATCGGGCTGATGTTTGTGATGCAATTTTTGTATCTACAGGTCGTAAAGAGTTAGATATCTTTGAAGGTCATAAGGCCCGCATTTATCACATGCCTAATCCGGTAGATCCGTCTATTGAATGCTTGGATAACTCTAAAAAAGACAGCTCAGAGCTGCCAATTGATTTATTGTTCTGTAGTAATAGTACTAACTTCACCAAACGCCTTGAGATGGTTGGCCGCATGAAAGAGGTGCTTGATCCTCATATGAACTTCAAAACCTACGGCAGTTTTGGTGAAGACCCTGTCTGGGGCAGAGATTATGATCGCGCCTTATCAAATACCAAAATGGGATTGAACTTCAATCGTCAGGAGGGTTATCACTGGTACTCCAGTGCGCGTATGGCTCAGTTGGCAGGTAATGGTATCCTTCAGTTTACTCATGAATCTCCACGATTTGATGAGTTGCTTCCTGAAGAAAGTGCGGTGTACTTTAAAGATGAAGATGACCTGAATAAGAAGATCCTGGAATTCAACTCGGATGATGCCATGAGAAAGCATTGGGCGTCGCGAGCCAGAACCTTCTTCCAGGATGAAATGAATTCCACATTGAATTCACAATATATTTTAGAAGCTTCCTTGGAAATCCCGTTCACACACGATTATGTGTGGGCGCGTGACATTAACCTAGACGGTTCTATGAAATGACATTGAAAGTCTCTGACTTACAGCCATTCGCCAGAGGTGGAAACCGCCTTTGCTTTGTGCATCCTGAGGACTCTGGTCGTTGTATTAAAGTGCGCCGTCCAGATTTTACTTTGGAAGATTTACGGCGTAAGAAGGGCTTTCCCAAAAACCTGAAGCCATTATCCAGTTTTGATGACAATGCAGAAGAGCATCGAGTGATGACTGCGTTATTGAAACGACTGGGTGAATCGGTGCATCAATTCATTAGCCGTTGCTATGGCTTTGAAGATACGGATATGGGTAAGGGCTTAGTCTCGGAGCTGATTCGTGATCAATCAGGAACCGTAGCTCATACCTTGAAGCAATATATTTGGGATTACGGTTATACCGAGGAATGTCAGCGAGCAGTAAATCAATTCATTTCTGGCTGGAACGAACTGGGCATTCCTTCAAGAGACCTACTCGTTCATAACATCGTCGTTCAACGGCGAGTGGATGGTTCAATTTTAAGATTGGTCGTCATTGATGGGTTAGGTAGTTCCAGTGTAATACCTGATGCCTTCTTTTCTAAATCTTACTTTATTAAGAAAGCGCAAAGAAAAACAGAAAACCTTCGTGAACGAATAGATCTGTTGTTAGAAGCTCGGGCTAAAGGTGAATTTCCAGGGACCCATGGTTTATTAATGCATGATGGTCTCTCCTCAGGGAAATAAATTCGAAATTGAGAAGATCTATGGTTCATAAAAATACTCAAGCTCATAAGACGGTTAAAGTGGCGCAAGTATTATCTGGTGCAGAAAGGGGAGGCGCAGAAAACTTTTTTGTTCGTCTTGTTAAAGGGCTTGAAGGTCAATCAGGCTACGAACAGAAAGCCTTCATTCGTGACCATAAAGCGCGAGTGAATGATTTAAAGCAAGCGGGAGTTGATGTAGAAGGCTTTAGCTTTGGTGGAGCATTGGATGTTATTGGTCGTTACAAATACCGCAAAGCACTGAAAGCCTATAAGCCGGATATCGTACTGACCTACATGAACCGAGCCAGTGGTAATACGCCTAATGGTGAGTACATCTTGATGAACCGCTTAGGCCATTACTACAACTTAAAATATTATAATCATTCTGATTATTGGATCGGTATTTCCAAGGGTATTTGTAAGCATTTGATTGATGGTGGTATGCCAAAAGAACGAGTGTTCCATATCCCTAACTTTGCGGATGAGACTGAGGTGCCTGCTCTGCCGAGAGATAGTTACGATACGCCAGCTGATAAACCACTTATTCTTGCTGCGGGTCGTCTCCATGAGAATAAAGGATTTGATACACTGCTGTGCTCTTTCGTTGATGTGCCAGACGCTACTTTATGGTTAGCAGGTACAGGACCTGAAGAACATAATCTTAAAAAACTAGCGGATGAGCTGGGTGTTGCTGATCGAGTTAGATTCCTCGGCTGGCGCACTGATGTTACCGCGTTGATGCGCACAGCGGATGTCTTTGTTTGCCCATCCAGGCACGAAGGTTTGGGCTCCATTGTCATGGAATCATGGGCACATCAATGCCCGATTATTGCAACCAAGTCACAAGGGCCGGGCGAAGTAATAGAGCATGATTACAGTGGTATCTTGACCGAGATTGATGACGTAGAAGAGCTAACTCTAGCCATTAATAAAGTATTAGGCTCTGAAGAATTAAGAGAGCGTTTGGTTCAGCAGGCATTCGAGGTTTATCAGAAAGGGTATAGTCAGAACTATATCGTATCTGAATATATTAGGTTGTTCTCCTTGCTCAAGAAGCAGGGAAAGTAATCCAGCGGATAGCATACGCGTCGATATTAAACAGTAATATAGGTTCGGTTGGACAAGGGCATATCATGTTATTCAGTAGTAGAAAAAAGAGATTAAGGAATGAGCGCTCTTTTTTGTTAAAACAAAAATCTTTGGCGTTATCTGTGATGTTTCACCAGTTTACTCTGAAGGAAATAGAGCCCGGCATAGCGAAAAATGAAGACGACATTATTGTATCGTTAACCAGCTTTAGTCATCGTGTAAACGATGTTTACTTGACCATTGAATCTATTTTTCAGCAAACCCAGAAAGCGTCAAAAGTGTATTTGTGGTTGGCTGAGAAGGACTTTCCAAATAGGGAAAAAGATTTACCAAAAAGTCTAATACTGCAGACTGAACGTGGTTTGACGGTAAAGTTCTGTGAACAAGACTTAGGGCCTTACACAAAATTTTACTATACCTTAAAAGAAAACCCTCAGAGCCTGATTATTACGGTGGATGACGATATTTTATATCCCTTTGATACGATTGATCAGCTTTATCGCGCCTATAAAAAAGAGCCTAATGTGATTCATTGTCAACGTGCACATAGAATGGCCAAGGATAATCAGGGTGGTTTGATTCCATATAAAAAGTGGACAAAAAATTATAAAGGCGTTGAGCCAGCAGCTGATGTATTTCCTACTGGTGTGGGAGGGGTTCTCTATTTTCCGGGTTGTTTTTCCGATGAAATTCTCAATAAAGAAGCCTTCCTTAAATTGGCTCCAAACTCCGATGATGTTTGGCTGAAGGCCATGTCCCTCAAGAAGGGAATACCTAGCAAACCTATTCAGGACTCCCGCCCTTGGGGCGATCGCTATTTAATTATTGAGGGCAGTCAGTCGGTTGCTCTCAAACGAAAAAATAAAACAGCAGGTCAAGGTAACGATCCGAAGATCAAGGCTGTATTTGATCAGTATGATTTGTATAAAAAACTATAAGATTAGCAGGATGCATGTTGATAGTAAGCGTGAGCTTGCTATTACGACAAGGCACTAAAGGTTTTTAGTAATGAAGTTAACGTTTAAGGGCACGCAAGTTGTTTCCCAAGGTGGATCAAGAAAGCTTTTCGTACATCCAGAAAGAGAAGATTGGCTGGTGAAAGTATACCTTCAACGCTTTCATGATGTGAATATTGAGCGTTATCCACTGACTACCAGATTTCGCCGTCTTAAGCTCTATTGGGCTTTGGTAAATGAGATTATTGAATTTGTAGCAATACGAGAGAACCCGAAAACGGAAACTAAATACCTTCAGACCATTATTGGTACCGCAGATACCGATTATGGCTTAGGTATGGTAGTAGAGGGTGTGTTTTCAGAAGATGGTTCGTTGGCGCCTACGCTTCGTGATTTAGTAATAGAGAACAAGTATCAAGAAAAACACCAGCAAGAACTTGAAGCCTTGTTTAAATGGATGGAAAACACGGACGTTATTATTCGAGACTTCTCTCTGGACAACTTGGTGTGGGATTACAAGAAACAATGCTTTGTAATTGTTGATGGTCTTGGAAGTAAGGCAGTTCTGTCGTTACGAAGTTTCTTTAAAACTTATAATTTACGAGCTAATAAAAATAGGGTTGAGAAATTTAGAATAAGATTAGACAGGTTGAAACAGGAAGTTAATTCTTAATAGAGTGCGAAGTAAGAGAGTTATGATGAAGATAATGCTGGTGTTTGGTACTCGTCCAGAAGCAATTAAAATGGCCCCGTTAGTGAATGCTTTTAAGTCGTCTAAGTTTGATGTGAAGGTTTGTGTTACAGGGCAGCATAGAGAAATGTTGGATCAGGTTTTAGAACTTTTTGATATTGTACCTGATTATGACTTAAACCTCATGAAACCCGATCAGGATTTAACTGAATTGAGCGCGCGAATGCTCTTGGGGCTTAAAGATGTCTTGGCTCAGGAGAAACCTGATTGGGTAGGGGTCCATGGGGATACCACAACCAGTATGATTGCTGGTATAGCTGCCAGTTATCAACGAATATCTGTATTTCATGTCGAGGCCGGACTTCGAACTGGTAATAAGCTGTCGCCTTGGCCAGAAGAATTGAATCGAAGAATTACCGGAACCGTAGCAGATTTACATTTTGCTCCAACTTCTAAGGCATCAGAAAACCTGATTAAAGAAGGTGCTTCTCAAAAGACAGTTATTGTCACGGGTAATACTGTAATTGATGCCTTGTTTGATGTTCAACAGTTACTTAAATGTGATAAACAGAAGCAAAATCAGTGTTTAAAAACCATCAACTTGGCTTGCTTAGATCGTGAACAACCGATTTTATTGGTAACGGGACATCGACGAGAAAATTTTGGACAGGGCTTTGAGGGAATATGCGTAGCTTTAAAAGAGTTGGCTAAGAAGTATCCAGGACTTGAGGTTATATATCCAGTACATCTTAATCCGAATGTAAGAAAACCTGTAAATGATGCCCTATCAGGGCTTGATAATGTGCATCTCATTGAGCCTTTAGATTATCTGCCTTTCGTGTATTTGATGGAGCGTTCAAGTATTATTTTGACTGATTCTGGTGGTATTCAAGAAGAAGCTCCATCACTAGGCAAGCCTGTACTTGTAATGCGTGATACGACTGAGCGACCAGAAGCTCTAGAGGCGGGTACAGTTAAATTAGTTGGAACCTCATCAGATATAATTGTTTCAGAAGTATCTAAACTTATAGATGATAGGAATTATTATTTTGATATGTCTTCAGCTTCGAACCCTTATGGTGATGGACTAGCCTCCCAGCGTATTGTAAATACTTTTAAAGAACTCTCTGCTCTCACGGATTAACTTTATGAAGATTATTATGGTTTCTAATGAATTTCCACCAAGCATTGGGGGGGTTCAAACTCATGTTTATGAGCTTTCCAGAGCGATGGTTAGATTGGGACATAGTGTTACTGTAATAACTCGTTTATTCGATACTCTCCTACCAGAAGAGGAGTTTATGGATGGAGTCAAAGTAATTCGGACTAAGCTATCTAATAATCACTGGCTTTACGACCTTAAGTTGCATTACTTACTAATGGATATGATAAAGAAAGAAGGCTATCAAGCAGTTCACATTCATGGTATGAGACCTTTGAAAGCTTGTAAGAAATTAGGGGTTCCTGTTGTTTTTACTAACCATACATCTTCATTCCTAAAGAGGGTTAAGCAGGGTAATAAGGTTCTAGAAAAAATGCGTAGGCAGTTAATGATTGCCGATACTGTTTTAGCTCCAAGTGATGAGTTGGTCGAAGCTACCCTTAAGACGGGATATTCTGGAGCTGTAAAGTTTATTTCTAATGGTGTAGATACTGCTCGTTTCTTTCCAACTAGCAGCAATGTTAGGATAAAGTTAGGTATTCCTGAGAGTGCCTTTGTCGCGGTTCTAGCTCGACGTTTAGTAGAGAAAAATGGGGTTTTATACTTTGCAAAAGCTATCGCGATGACCAAAAGAGAAGATCTCCATGTGATTGTTGCAGGAGATGGTGCTGATAGGGCAGCTTTTGAACAAATTATAAACGAAGCCGGATGTGAAGATAGAGTGCACTTTCTTGGCGCTGTTAATAATCAGAACATGCCAGAGATTTTTTCAAGTGGTGATGTGTCTGTTCTACCTTCGCTTATGGAGGCTACTAGCATTGCAGGATTAGAGGCAATGGCATGTGAAATTCCATTGATTGGTACTAATGTCGGGGGTATTCCTGTAATTATTGAGAATGATGAGACCGGAATTCTAGTTGAACCGAGGTCGCCAGCTGCTTTATCTAGGGCAATGGTAAAGCTTTGTGAAGATAGAGGCTTAGCTAAATATATGGGGCAAAAAAGTCTTGAAAAGGTTCAAAAAGAGTTTAGTTGGGATGTTATTGCTCAGAAATCATTAGAAGCAGCATTCCTGTAACTTACCGGATAGCTAATAGTTGAGCTGTTTAGCAACCAATTCTTATATGGTTACCTTGTTAAATATAATTCTGATAGAGTTCAGAAGCAGAGAGTTCCAAAACAATGCCACTTATTGATCGCTTTCAGACATTTTTTTTCTACTTGGGTTTTTTCGCTCTTAGTTTAATGACTTTCCTTAGTCTGATCACGGATAAAGTAGGTTCGCGTGCGGGTAAGGTAATGGCTGTGTTAGGTTTTTTTCTATTGCTTCGATATTGGCGAGTTCTTTTAAAATCTCCTTTGGTTTGGTTGCTAGGGCTCGCCATCCTGTCTCAGCTACTTTCTTGGGGAGGAAGCCAGTTTAGCCACCCTGACTGGGCTGAGGATTCGCCTAAGATTGGTCGTATGTCGGTATGGTTTTTAATTATTCCTGTGGCTTTTTTTCTTCAGGGTGATTTAAGAAAAATCGGTTTTGTGTTGTCGTTGGCCGTCTTGTCGATCCTTATTTCTCCTTGGGTAACGGGTAATGGTTGGCAAGAAATTATACAGGGTATTAATGGTCGACGTGTGGATTTTGGTTTGAATAATGCTCAACACACGGCGATGTTATTTGGTGTGGCTTTAATCTGTTTTGGTTTTTTGACTTTGCGTCAGTTGTATAAAGAGAAGATTAGTTGGATAAAGTTTTGTTTTTGGGGTTGTTTGACAACGGTTGCTGTGGCTGGAGTTGTAATCACCCAAACTCGTGCTGTGTGGTTGGCTCTGGCTGTTGTGATGGTCATCTTGCTTATTTGGTATGTTTGGGAGCTGATTGTTAAAGAACATAACTATCTAAAAGCCTGTTTAATAGCGGGTATTGTTTGTTTTCTGGCTTTTATTGGTTATCAAAGTCCTTTGACTCACACCGTTGAAAAACGTTTAAGTGCTGAGCTCTCGAACATCGAAAAGATACTCCAGGGTAAGGATGATTATATTGCTAACTCGAGTACAGGGATTCGATTTACTACCTGGACAGAGTCTATAAGCTGGATTCAAGAAAAACCATTGATTGGTTGGGGGGGTAATGGCAGAGACCTTGTAGTTAAGCACAGTGATCGATTGATGGAAAATAATAAGAAAATTTTTAGACATCTTCATAATTCTTATCTTGATACGCTTGTGAATTATGGACTCTTAGGTTTTTCTTGCTTGATTGGTTTTTTTGTCTTTTTAGGTTACGGAATTCGAAAAGCCTACAAACAAGAAAGAATAGAGTATGGGGCTGCAGTTGTGTCAAGTTTGCTCTTGGTGTTTTGGGCGATTGTTAATTGTTTTGAATCTTATATGTATTATTCCAGTGGTTCCTTTGTCATTACCTTAATTGGTGGTGTGGTTTTGTCTGTTTACTGGAAGGCTATCAATTTCTTTGGAAACTCGGAAACTGGTAAGGCCCTAGTTTCCTCGACATCTGGACTGCCCCGAGAATCATAGGCGACTCTGATCTATTATTTGAGCATTGGAGGAATCTTTATGAGCAACCAGCCATGCAGTCCAGAATTTAAAGAAGAAGCCGTTAGGCAGATTTTGAGGAGAACCGGAGTCAATGGTTTTTGGGGCAGTTGACAGAGTGGTGCTGTCATGCGGAAGCCGAAAATTTATCTGAAGCAAAAGAGTGTGTTGATTCAGTGTTAAATATACTGAGTTAGCTTTAATTATATCAAGAATAAGCCCTGAGTGGGCTTACTCTTGATTCATTCAGTCTATAGGTTAAGATCAATCATACGCCCCGAATATATCACGGGTGTACACTTTATCTTCAACGTCTGACAGTTCGTTAGCCATACGGTTGGTAATGATCACATCGCAAGTGGACTTGAACTCTTCCAGGTCTTTAATAACACGAGAGTGGAAGAACTCCTCTTCTTCTAGTACTGGCTCGTAAACGACAACTTCAATACCCTTTCCTTTAATGCGCTTCATTACGCCTTGCATGGCGGAAGCGCGGAAGTTATCTGACCCGGATTTCATGATCAGACGGTAAATGCCGACAGTTTTTGGATCACGCTTCAGTATGGATTCTGCGATGTAGTCTTTACGGGTCCGGTTAGCTTCAACAATGGCTCCTATGATTTCATTTGGAACGTCATTGTAATTGGCTCGCAGTTGTTTGGTGTCTTTTGGTAGACAGTAGCCGCCATAGCCAAAGGATGGATTGTTGTAATGACTGCCGATTCTCGGATCCAGCCCAACGCCTTGGATGATTTGCTTGGAATCCAAACCATGAGTTTCAGCGTAAGTGTCCAGCTCATTAAAGTAGGACACACGAAGCGCTAAATAAGTGTTAGAAAATAACTTAACGGCCTCGGCTTCTGTGCTGTCGGTAAACAGAGTTTGGATGTCGTCTTTGATTGCGCCTTCTTTAAGAAGCTCGGCGAATACTTTTGCACGTTCACTTTGTTCACCCACAATAATGCGAGATGGGTGAAGGTTGTCGTATAGCGCTTTACCTTCTCTCAAAAATTCCGGGGAGAAGATCAGGTTTTCAAGGTTTAATCGTTCCTTCAGTTCCTTTGTAAAGCCTACAGGCACCGTGGATTTGATGACCATAACTGCGTTGGGATTAACTTCCAAAACATCTTTAATTACAGCTTCAACTGATTTTGTGTTGAAGTAATTGGTTTCCGGATCATAATCGGTCGGTGTTGCAATGATGACATAGTCTGCGTTGTTATATGCGTCTTCTTTATTGGTGGTTGCTTTCAGGTTTAAGGGTTTATTTGCAAGAAAGTCTGAAATTTCAGCATCGACAATGGGTGATGTTTTATTAGTGAGCATATCGACTTTTTCTTGAACTAGGTCGATAGCCACTACTTCATTTTTTTGTGCAAGTAAAACTGCGTTAGATAACCCTACATAACCAATACCGGCAACTGTAATCTTCATTATTAGATCTCTATAAAATTGAATAGAATAGGCTTAAGTAGAAAAAAGTATAGAGCACGAGGAAATGAAAGCCTCAATTAGAGGCTTGTCAGATAATTGGCAAACTCGTTTTTTAACTCATCATGGCGCAATGCGAATTCCACGTTAGCTTTCATATAGCCCAACTTGCTTCCACAATCGTGGCTTTTTCCTACAACTCGATAGGCTTCAACAGTTTCTATGTCCATAAGCATGGCAATAGCGTCCGTCAGTTGGATTTCGTTACCTGCACCCAGTGGAGTTTTACGCAGTAATGGCCAGATGAACTTGGACAATACATAGCGCCCTACCACAGCCTGATTTGAAGGAGCCTCTTCCTGTTTCGGCTTTTCAACAATACTGCTCATAGCTTTACTTTCATTCGGTTCGAGGGTCACACCACCTAAATCCACAACGCCATATTTGTGGACGAGTTCTTGTGGTACTTCTTCTACCATGATCTGGCTGGAGCGAGTTTCCTTAAAGCGTCGAATCATGGCTGCTAGGTTGTCTTTTTTCAGATCAGATAGTGCATTATCGATCAATACGTCGGGTAGCAGAACTACTACATCGTCGTCCCCAACTACGGACTGTGCACACATAATCGCATGACCCAAGCCTTTGGCTTCGTTTTGACGAACAGAAATGATGGTTACATGTTCAGGGCAAATGGCTCGAACTTCTTCAAGCAGTTGGCGCTTTACACGACGCTCTAGTTGAGCTTCCAGTTCAAAACTTGTATCGAAATGGTTTTCGATGGAGTTTTTACTGGAGTGTGTTACTAATACAATTTCAGTAATGCCTGCAGCAATGGCTTCGGTAACGACGTATTGAATCAGAGGTTTATCAACTACTGGAAGCATTTCTTTTGGAATGGCTTTAGTAGCTGGCAACATTCTGGTTCCAAGACCAGCTACAGGGATGACTGCTTTCATTGGACATATATCTTGTTTGATTAAAATGAGTGAATCCTAACAAATTAGATACTTAACAGCCAGTTGCCTAGTCGTAATAAAGATTAAGTCAGTACATCACCTTCATTCAATATTTCTGTATAATTGACGGATTGCTTCACAGAGGCAATAGATTGTCATTTTATGGTTTCAGATAATAATTAAAGAGACAAAAGGATAGCCAGTGTCCCCTAAGGCAAAAGCGGTTTGGGCGCTTTACAGTTTTTTATGGTATTTGATTTTACCTTTCGTGTTGTTGCGCCTGGCGTACCGATCATGGAAAGCACCTGCTTATGCAGAAAGAGTGGCTGAGCGTTTTGGTATTTTTAAGTACAATTTCCAGAAAGAAGCGATTTGGGTACATTCCGTATCCGTAGGTGAAACCTTGGCTGCTGCGCCTTTGGTAAAGCTGCTTCAGAAAAAGTATCCAGAATGTCAGATTGTGGTGACGACCATGACACCTACTGGGTCTGAGCGTGTTCAGGCCTTATTTGGTGATTCGGTTTTTCATGTTTATGCGCCTTATGATTTCCCGCTAGCCGTTAAACGTTTTCTTAATAAGATCCGTCCCAAAATGGCGATTATTATGGAGACGGAGCTTTGGCCCAACACCTTGAAAATTGCCAAAGATCAGCAAATTCCTGTGGTATTAGCAAATGCCCGTTTATCTGAACGTTCTGCTGAGGGATATCTTAAGGCTGGGTTTGTTACCGAGGCAATGATGCAATGTTTGACTTTGGTTGCTGCTCAAAATGAACAAGACGCTGAACGCTTTAAACGCATAGGCGTGACTGAGGACCAGCTCTATGTGACTGGCAGCATCAAGTTTGATGTGCAGATTTCATCAGATCTTTCTGATCAGGCGTTTCAGTTAAGAAAAAAACTGGGTGAAGACCGGGATGTGTTAATCGCAGCCAGTACGCATGAAGGTGAAGAAAGTCAGTTGCTTGATCTTTATCAGCAATTAAAACGTTTTGTACCTGACTTGCTGTTAGTGGTTGTTCCTCGCCATCCCGAGCGATTCCGAACGGTAGAGCAGTTGGTTGTTCGAAGAAACTTAAAACTCGCTCGTCGCAGCAAAGACGAGGCTTGCAGTCCTGAAACGGATGTTTATCTCGGTGATACCATGGGTGAGATGATGTTGATGTATCAAGCATCTGATCTTGTGTTTGTCGGTGGAAGCCTGGTTGAGCATGGAGGGCACAATCCAATGGAGCCAGCGGCGCTAGGTAAACCTATCCTGTCAGGTGTTCATACCTTCAATTTTGAAGAGGTTATGAACATGATGGTTAAAGCAGGATCAGTGAAACAGATCAAAAACAGTATTGAGTTAATGACGGAAGTGCAGAACCTGTTTTCTGATGGCGAGCTTTACCAGAAGATGTCGAAAGCCAGTATTGATGTTGTTAAGAAAAATCAGGGTGCATTGAAGTATTTATCAGAGCTGATTGATAATGAATTAAAGCAATAGAACGTCGATCTCATCCTAATAAAAAAGCGCCTGAAGGAGACTGTGTGAAAACAGTTTCCAAGGGCTTCCATAAAAAACGCATCAATCTCGATGCGTTTTTTTTGTACCGAGCTTTCATTCTTATTAGTTCAGCTCTGCCAATAACCTTT
>Ga0255776_10001852_pt1 | contig 23953 bp, 24 predicted proteins | sample 071ome_19_FD_179974 | JGI IMG/M metagenome (GOLD analysis project Ga0255776, IMG submission 179974) | Coastal salt marsh microbial communities from the Groves Creek Marsh, Skidaway Island, Georgia - 071413AT metaG (version 2) | ecosystem: Environmental > Aquatic > Marine > Intertidal zone >... | reverse complement strand
TATCCAGATCATCGACAAAGCGCATTGGTTCGCCAGCATGGGTATCTGCCAATATCTCGATCGCCCCCTCAGGGGAAATCCGCAGCAACCCTCTCATCGCATCGGCCACCACCAAGCGACCCTGTGAGTCAACTTTCATCCCCAGAGGACGGCCCCCGGTATTGGCCACAATCGTTGGGGCACCCTCGCCTTGCCACCGGACAATGTCGCCGTTTTCCAAGCCCGTATATCGGGTGTCCTCGACGTCGCAGGCCACATCCTCGGGTCCCAGACCGGGTACGGCCACTTGCTGCACCGCCTGCAACCGAGCGTTAGGGGCAAAGACCCCCGTCAACCCGGGATTTTCCGGTGCCACCCAAACCGCTGGGGTAATCGGGGAAAAAATCGCCGCGTAGGTAACCCAGACCGCTAACAGCGCCAACAAGGAAACAACAAGCCAACGCAGTACAAACATACTCCCTCCCCTTATTTCTTTTTATGGTCGCGGGTGGAACACCACCTCAACAGCTCAAGGGCCTACATTCCGTTTGGGTAGGTTTCGTGGTCGATTAAACCCCCGGCCCTCAGTAACCCCATGGCATCAGCATAACCCGCCAGTAACTTCAAACAATATGCTGATCGATCGACAAAATAGGGGTGGGCCTCGGGATCATTCTGACTGTCATCATCATTGAGCACCGACCCCACATTTCGAACGATAAGGTTTTCAGGGATATAGCACAGCCGATTATTTTTGTAGCTACTGGCGCGTAGTTCAGCCACCACATAGGCACCACCGTCAACGGCAGAGACCGAGCAGATCAGCGCAGGCTTGTGCTCTAAGCCAGAGGTTGAAGAACAAAGCATAAAGAAGTTCTTGAGTCCGGATGTTGCCATCCCGTGCCACTCAGGGCTGACGATCACAAAGGCATCACTGGCTTTTAGCTTTTCGCTAAGGTCAGTCATAACCTGCCACTGTCCCTCGCCCGAGAACACACCCTCATCCCAAAGCGGCAATGGGGTCTTACCCAGATCCAGTGTCCAGGGTTCATGGCCCATTTCGATCAGCGCAGCAGACAGATACGCTCCGACCTTGGCGCTCTCTGACTCACGCCGATGACTGCCGACAATTATTCCAAACTTCATACCCGATTTCCTGTGATCATGTTATTCGGCAGGCTCTTATTAGGCAGGCCCAGCTGCCGAATGCAAACGCCTGACGCTCCGTAGACCCGATAACCATGAGGGGAATCTACGCATTTTCAATGAGACAGTCAGCAAGTGCCTGTACCAAGGAGGTCATTTGTTCTCTCTCCATGACAAAGTGAGGTGCCAACTGAATCGTGTCTCCCCCGTAGCGCACCAAGAAGCCCTTCTGCCACATCCGCATGGCAATTTCAAAGGGGCGTCTCAAGGGCTCGTTGGGATAGCCGGCCAGTGTAATAGCGCCGGCGAATCCATAGTTGCGCACATCGGTTACATGGGGCTTGTCGGCAAGCGCGTCGTGTAACAGCGCCTCAAAGAAAGGTGACTCGCGGGCCACGCGCTGAGGCAGCGACTCCGCAACCAAGATATCGAGTGCGGCAAGCCCGGCCGCACAGGCGACCGGGTGTCCCGAATAGGTGTAGCCATGAGGAAACTCAAGCGCGTAATCGGGGCCACCGTTGTCCATGAAAGTTTCGTGGATCTCACTCGAGGCAATAACGGCTCCCATCGGGATTGCGCCATTGGTTAATTGCTTGGCGACGTTCAGAATATCTGGAACCACAGCAAATGCATCAGCACCCGTCATTGCTCCGCAACGTCCAAAACCGGTAATGACCTCATCGAAAATCAACAGGATGTCATGGGCATCGCATATCTCTCGAAGACGCTGCAGATAGCCCTTGGGCGGAGGGAGTACACCGGCGGAACCGGCCATCGGCTCAACAATCACAGCGGCTATGGTCGAAGCATCGTGTAGCGCAATGATCTCGAGCAGTTCCTCTGCTAGGTGCGCACCGGTAGCCGGCATCCCCCGGGAAAAAATGTTCTCGGGCAACAGGGTATGGCTCAAATGATCCGCCTCAATCCCCTGACCAAAAGGCTTGCGGTTAGCAGGAATGCCGCCAACCGAAATGCCACCAAAATTGACTCCGTGATAGCCCTTCACGCGACCAATGAACCGGGTTTTGTTTGGCTGACCTTTCAGGCGCCAATAGGCTCGCGCCATTTTGAGGGAGGTGTCCGCTGACTCCGACCCTGAATTAGTAAAAAAAACGTGATTGAGATCCCCAGGCATAAGCGAAGCCACACGCGTTGCCAACTCAAAGGCTTTCGGGTGACCAAACTGAAAGGGCGGCGCGAAATCAAGCGCCTGGATCTGTTCCGATACGGCGGCAGAGATCTCGGGTCGGCCATGGCCCAGCCCACTGGTCCAAAGCCCTGAGTGTCCATCCAAAATTTGGCGTCCCCGATCATCGGTGTACCACACGCCCTGCCCTGCCACGATCATTCTTGGATCTTTTTTGAACTGGCGATTACCCGTATAGGGCATCCAATGGGCGTCAAGTGTTCGGCTATCCATGATGTGATCTCGCCATAGTATGTTGTCGTTGGCTAGGTGCTAATAGTAGGCCGGAGCTTGAGGTGCCAGTGCAATTACCCCGTAGAGTAAGGTCGACACAACGACGAGTACCAAGAGAGCTTTCCAGACCGGTGCTGGCGCGGCCTCCCCCTCGTAATTGGGGCTTTGGCCCCTCCACATGCCCTGAATCAACGGCTCCTTGCGAACCCACTGGTGAAAAGCCACGGCGAGTAAATGCAGTACCACCAGTCCCTGAAGCACAGCCCAGTTCAGATGATGCAACTCCGACAAGGTCGATGACCACTGCCCACCCCAATAGGTCAATGGGCCCTCAAAAGCAATATCATCACTGGTAAAGAGGCCTGTGGCGCCCTGGTTTAACACCATGAAAACCAGTAATAGAGAAGCCCACCCACCCAAAGGGTTGTGACCACTCTTTACCTCCCATCGCCCCAGCAAGTAATCAACAACAACCTTTGGGCCCTTCAAAAAAGTGGAAAATCGGGTGTGATAGCTGCCAACAATCCCCCATAAAAGACGGGTTGCCGCTATCACGATTAGCGAATAACCGCACCAGCTGTGCCACAGGGTGTAGCCCTGCTCACCGGACCACCACATAAAGCCCAGCGCCACCGGAAAATACCAGTGCATAAAGCGCACGGGGCGATCCCACACAGGCCACGGAGATGAAGACATTAGGGGCTCAGCAGCTCCATGAGCGCCGTCACTGAAGCCTCCACCCCTAACTCAACCGATGCCTCGGGCGCTATTTTAAAGAGCGGTGAATGGTGGGATGCCACGGCCGGCCCCCCTTGAGCTGCACGCTCAAAATCCGCCTTGGGTGTACCGCCGACTGCGAAGTAAACCGAGGGAATATAAGGATCAACCGTGAAGTATGGAAAATCCTCAGCCCCCATACCCAAACGCGGCTCGTCATAAAAAACCCCTGTCCCTAGGCTTTCTGTCCACGAGCTCCGCAACTTCGAGAGTAGCGCAGGATCGTTCAGGGTGGGTGGTACGCCCTCGTCTTCATAGACAATGACCTCAGGCAGCATGTCCTCGGGCAATCCCGCCGCCCTACCGGTGTTTTCAGCAATTCTCCGGATACCATCAAGCAGTAGCTGCCGATCTTCTGCTGACTCACTGCGCACCGTTAATTGCAGCTTGGCGCCATCGGAAATAATGTTGTGCTTGGTACCCGAATGAAAAGAACCCACGGTAATCACACCGGGGCGTCGGGGGGGTAAATTTCGACTGACCACGGTTTGCAGCGCCACCACGATCTGGGAACCCAGCAAGACGGGATCGATACCTGCGTGGGGGCTGGCGCCATGAGCTCCCACTCCCTTGATGAGTATGTCCACGGTGTCTGCGCCACTGTAAGGCGCTTGGTCAGCGACAAGCCTGCCCGTGGGCACCGTCGAAGTAACGTGGAAAGCCAAGGCATAGTCGGGCTCACCATAGCGCGCCCAGACATTATCGCTCTTCATCGCGGCCGCTCCCGCCACGCGTTCTTCCGCGGGCTGGCCAATCAGCATTAAGGTACCGCTCCACTGATCTTTGTTTTCGACCATTAATCGTGCGGTACCGACCAGACTTGTGATGTGTACATCGTGCCCGCAAGCATGCATCACAAACACCTCATTACCGTCCCAATCAGTTTGCTTCGCTGTTGAGGCATAGGGAAGCCCAGACTTCTCCTCAACGGGCAATCCGTCCATATCCGCCCTCAGCATCACGGTAGGACCCTCGCCATTTGCCAGGAGCGCTACAATTCCTGTACCACCAACCCCTGTGTGCACGTCGTAGCCCAAAGCCTCCAGCTCAGCCGCGAGCCGCGAGGAGGTCTCATGCTCCATGAATGACAATTCAGGGTGCTGGTGAAACCAGAGAAACAAGTCCGCCAACTGGTCGTCATATATTTGATCAACCCGCTGGGAAAGGTCCGTTTGCGACGCGGCGATCGCGGTCATAGCCAAGTAGATCGAAATGGCAAAAATTATTCTTTTCATCGGATGAACCTCAGCGAAAACAGGCGGAAGATGATACCAATTTAGTGTACAGTGTGCCGCCTCTGATTGAAGGTCTGTCGCATTGATAGGGATCATCATTTACCCCAAAAGGTGGGTCACTGTAGCCCTGATCAGACCCTTTTTTTGGCTTACCCTGGGGTCGATTGGTTGGTTAATATTTACCCCTACAAGTTACGGCGATACGCGGGAAAACACGCTATTGAACAGCGATCAAATAATGCAGAAGTTTGGCAGCTATGGCGTAGAGGTGCTCTCGCAAAGTGACGGCGTGCGCTTGGCAAATCTCTACAGCCAGCACGACCAGCTTGCCATCTGTCGAACGCTCGCCGTAACACGGTTTCATGAACCCACACCGTCCTCCTTGGCAGAAGCTGACAGCCATATCAGACAGGGCGAGAGTATTGGTATGACTCTCAAGGAGGCCGGATGGTCGGTCGACAAGCATGTCGCGACCGAGTGTCTCGCGCCGGCAGGAAAGTACTTCGAAGCCTTGACCGCTGGCACAGTCCCCAGAGGGACAGACATTACCGTGAGAGTGTACACCCTGCGCACAACCCAGGGGGAGCAAAGCGTCGATTACGCAGCTATTGCAGAGGCATACCACCCGGCCCACATAACGAGCGAGAGTTCGCAACACTGCACCACCGAAACCTGGCAACGCTTGAGTGAACTTGAGGCAGAAGCCCTGAGCGCCTTATTGAAATCTTTGGACAAAAACGTCCCGAGCTGAATCCTAAAGCGCGATACTTCTTAGGCGCGACATACCCTCAAAAAGCGGGACGTCCTCAAGGAGCAAAACGGGATGAAGGAGAGAGCTGCGTTACAGCGAGAGGCGCGCCACGAGCGACAAATCGAAACCTAGCGATTGGGCTTGTTCGGCGGCCGCCTTGATCTCATCCGCACTCCTCGAAGCCACCCAGAGATTGGTACAGCGGGTACCAGTCCGGCAGTAAGCGAGCACTTTGCCGGGACCATCAAACGCCAATCCAAGACCCTCTAGATCCTCACCAGGAAAGGTCACCGGGTTGACCGGGTAGCGAACAAAAGACATGCCGTGTTGCTGAGCCAATGCCTCAATCTCATCCATACTCGCCTGACCGGGAGATTCCCCATCCGGGCGGTTACAAATCAGGGTGGTAAAACCCCGTTCCGCGAGTGCTGCAATGTCGCCAGAGGTGGGCTGCCCAGAAACAAAGAGCGTGTCAGTCAGTTGTATTAGCTGCAAAACCTTTAATCCTCAATCATTATTTCCCTGGTCGCGCTCTGAGTATACCCGGTCGAGCCCGTCTCGAAACTGCTCTCCCCAGGCATTGAGTATGCTCCGGGCCTCAGCCGTATTGGTGACACTATTACTCCATTGCAAGCGCATCGATCTCAAGTTGCGTCGCCGGTCCACGATTCGATAGAGCGTTTCCCCGGTTGATGCGTCGGCTATCTCCAAAAACAGCGTCATCTCACCTGACTCGGTAGTATACGTTCGACTCATACTTGGACTTTGCACATCGGGTGCGACAACGTCGAGGTCAATAATGTGGGGCTTGAGCACCAAGGTTGTTGCGCCCGCCTCCTCCACCGGCACCAGCTCGTAGGACGGCGCCGTTAGCAGCACCGAATTAAACTCTTCAGTACACATTTCGGCAAGCTTGCTGCGGATAGACTCCATGTCCTTTTCTTTCACCCGCTGGCTGGGTGAACGCCTCGCCGCATTCTGATCCCGCAGCCAGTTTTTTCTGAAAGCCACATCGCAGGGCATGACCGAAAAATTCTGGTATTCAAAGGGATCTACGCCGGGCTTAACGTAAACATATCCTGCAGCTGCATCCGGGTTGCGGACCAGCCCATCATGAGTGACCTCAGGTACCTCTGTTGTGGCACAGGCGGAAAGAGCAGCTATTACCCATACCGCTAACATGTAGCGCATGCTTACGCTCATTTTAGTTTCCTCTCATTTTGGCGCCCTCTATCAACGCGTCTATCCCTCTCAAACCTCATTTTATTCCCACCGCAACGCGCATTACACCGCGACAGCTATCTTCCAGCGACGCCTGGCACACCGCGAAGCGTAGAAAGTTGAGCTCCCCCTTACGCTGCCTTCCCTCTTGCCACTGCGCGCTACTTTAACAAAGCAAACTCGGACGAGAGCACTTCGTTTATTTCATTTCGCGGCATATCCGTTTCAGGAATCTGCTCACCGATAATTTTTGAGCCTATGTCCCGATAAGTTTTGGCGACTGCGAACATAAGCTCCTCGGGCAAGGCGGTGCTCTCTGCCATGTGCCGCCGCGCTGCCATTTTGTCTTTATTGACCAAAATATCCGGGTCGGTGGCCATCGTCAGGAGGGCCTGACGGAACCCTTCTTTACTGTTTTCGCGAATCTTACCCTGTTTGTAAGCCTCCGCATCCCAGATCCGCGAGGAGTCCGGCGTTCCCACCTCATCCATGTAGATAAGTTCTGCGGTACCGGTCGCGTTAAGTGCGTAACCAAACTCGAATTTGGTGTCGACAAAGAGCTGCCCAATCGTTTGTAACCGCGCCGCAATCAGGTCAAAACCTTCCTGCAGAAGCTTCTCGTATCTTGTTATGTCCTCGAGGCACTTAAAGCCAAAAGCCTGCCAGTGCCGAACTATGTCGGCGCGGCTGATGTTGACATCATCCGCCGGCGGAATACCTTCCAGATTTTTCATGATCCCTTTTGTAGAGGGCGTGATCAATAGCTCCTCGAGGCGCTGATCACGCTGCAGCCCGTCTGCAAGTGAAACGCCACAAAACTGGCGTTCACCACCCTGATATGCCCGCCACATAGATCCAGTTATGTATTGTCTTGCTATCGCCTCAATACGGACCGGCGCTGCACGCTGAACGACCCAAACCAAAGGATGGGGCGTCTCTAGGACATGGCTACGGGCCAATCCCGCCTGCCGAAACTGATCAAACCAATACCCCGAGACCGCGTTCAGGACCGCGCCCTTGCCCGGGACACCGCCCAAATCGTTTTCGCCGTGCCAAATGCAGTCGAAGGCTGACAGCCGATCTGAGACGATCATTACCGCTAGATCGGCGGTTGGATGAACATCGTACCCTCGCTCCTCGATGAGTCGCTGACTATCCTCTCTCGTGAGCCAATACACGGCCCTGACCTTTCCGCAATGAACCGGCTCCTCAGTGCGGATGGCAAAGTCATCATTTCTATCGAGTACACGACTCACGAGTCACTCTCCCTAGCGTGAGTAAGGCCTTAAACCCACAGCATCCCTGATTTCTGCCAGCAACTCGGTGGCTTGGGATCGAACCCGTTTTGCACCCGCCTGCAGGATATCTTCGAGCTGCTGCGGATTTGTCATCAGTTGCTCGTATCGCTCTCTGGGTTCACTGAGCGACTGGTCGATCAGTTCAAACAGCTTTTTCTTGGCGTCACCCCAACCAATACCCTGCAAAAAAGCCTCTCGCATTTCCGCTCGAGCCTCGTCACCCGAAAATGCTGACCACAACTGGAATACCGTTGAGTCATCCGGGTCTTTAGGCTCACCGGGCTCGAGTAAGTTCGTCTTTATCTTATTGATCGCTTTCTGTAATTTTTTAGGTGTGTCAAACAGAGGGATGGTATTGCCATAGCTTTTGCTCATCTTGCGACCATCGAGGCCCTGTAGCACCGCCACGTTGTCGTCAACGACTGCTTGAGGCAGCGTGAAGACAGACTTGAAGTTATGGTTAAACCGCTGGGCAATATCGCGTGCCATTTCCACATGCTGAATCTGATCCCGGCCGACGGGAACATCATGCGCGTTGAAGACAAGTATGTCCGCCGCCATCAACACGGGATAAGAAAATAGGCCCATGGTGACTGCATAATCAGGGTCCTCTCCCGACTCCTCATTTTGCTGCACCGCCGCTTTGTACGCATGCGCACGATTCATTAACCCTTTGGCGGCGTTGCAGGTCAGAATCCAGCACAGCTCTGTGATCTCTGGGATATCTGACTGGCGGTAAAAGTGGGCCTTGTCGGGGTCGAGGCCCGATGCAAGCCAGCTCGCCGCGATTTGCCGACTCGACTCAGCGACGGTTTCGGGATCTTGGCACTTAATCAAGGCGTGATAGTCCGCGAGGAACAGATAAGCGTCGACGTCAGGTGACTTCGAGGCCGCTACCGCGGGGCGAATGGCGCCAACGTAGTTACCCAAGTGGGGGGTCCCCGTCGTTGTAATGCCCGTGAGTACTCGTCTTTTACTCATTGCTCTACTCCAAGCACCTTAGCGGGTTATCCGACCCGACCGTAAAAGCCGCCGATAAGCGCGACCAGGTGGGCTATATCCTTTATTCCAGCGAGTTCGCGGATCGAGTGCATCGCCAAGGTGGGGACACCAATATCGATTGTTTTGATCCCCGTTTCTGTGGCGGTGATCGGGCCGATTGTGCTGCCGCAGGCCAAATCGCTTCGCATCACAAAACTCTGCAGAGGCACACCCGCTCTCTCCGCAACAAGTCGAATCAGCGCAGCCCCCTCACCAGATGTGGCGTATCGTTGATTTCGGTTGATCTTGATCACGGGTCCTTCGTTCAAGCGCGGGCCGTGCCCTTGATCATGTCTGTCTGCAAAGTTGGGATGAACCGCGTGAGCGTTATCCACCGACAACATCCAGGACGCATCACGCAGGGCTCGACTAGCGGCGCCATTGATTGTGAGACCCTCCAGAACATCGCTCAGCATGGGACCCTGCGCTCCGACAGCCGAGGCACTTCCCACCTCTTCGTGGTCGTTGCACACTAGAACGGACCAGTGCTCACGAGGCGCCTCGATAATCGCGGTCAGGCCGGCGAAGCAACTCAGCAGGTTATCCAGTCGGGCCGACGCAATAAAATCCTCATGCAACCCCACCAGTCCCGGCTTTTGACTATCGTAGAGCGACATTTCGTAATCGAGCACCCGTTCTAAGGCGAGCTCGGGATACTGACGGCTAATTTCAGCTTCCAGTAGCGCATGCAAATCCGTTCGCGGGGCTTCAGGGGTGGAGTGACACAGGACCGGCAGAATATCGGTTTGGGCATTGACGCTGCGTTTGCTGTTGGCCTCACGATCTAAATGAATTGCCAAACTGGGGATGATCGCCACGGGGCGCGTGAAGTCGAGCAAACAGGAAGAAAGCGCCCCTTCAGGGGTTAAGAAATTCACCCGACCGGCAAGGGATAGATCGCGATCAAACCAGGGATTGAGGAGCGCACCGCCGTAAACGTCCACCGCGAGCTGGGTCAATCCATCGCGTTCAATCATGCCACTGGGCTTAACTGATAGGTTTGGGCTATCGGTATGTGCTCCGACCAATCGAATGCCTTCGGCCGCAGCCCCACTTCCGGCTCGCACAGCAATTATCGAGCTGTCATTGCGGACCGTGAAATAGCCCTGACCGGCAGCCAATGGCGCCTCATCGATCGACGCCAATTCAGTGAATTCGGCTTGCTCCAGCCGTTTGCGAATGGCAGCTACGGCATGGAACGGCGACGTCGATTCGCCCAAAAATTCAAGCAAATCAGTAATTAAAGACGAAGACATAACTATCTAGCTCATTGAATAAAAACAATACCAAACAACACGATTCCAAGTGCCAACCGATACCAGACAAACGGCATCAGTCCAATCCGATCTATCAGCCGAAAAAAGAAGGCTATCGTAAAGTACGCACTCACCGCCGCCGCTATTAATGCAAAAGCCAATATTGACCAGTCGGCTGGTGGGCTTTCGATACCCCCCAGCGCCTCTACAAGCATAAAAGAAATTGCGCCAAGTATCACAGGGATGGACAACAGAAATGAAAACCGCGTAGCGGCCTTCGGCTCGTATCCCAACCACAAGCCAGCTGTAATCGTAACCCCCGAGCGAGAAACTCCGGGAATAAGCGCAAACATTTGAGCGACCCCGATAAACAAAGCCGCACGCCAGCTTATAGGTGCACTGATGGTTGAAACACGTTGGTTCCTCGTGACACTCACACCCAAGAGCACGCCAAAAACCAGGGTGGTGGTTGCGATCACACCGAGCCCTCGCAATTCTTGAGCAATGAAACCGGCGGCGAGGTACCCGGCCAGAACAACAGGCATGGTCGCCAAAACGATCATCCAAAACTCGCTCTGCCAGTTGGGCACACCCTTTGAAGAAAATGCTCCCGGCAACAGACTGACAAGATCCCTGCGAAAATAAAATAAAACCGACAGCAACGTTCCGAAATGTACCACCACGTCGAAAAATAGACCTTGATCATCCCACCCCAATAGCAGTGACGGGAGCACCAAATGCGCCGAACTCGATATCGGAAGAAATTCGCTCAAGCCCTGAATGAGCGCTAGCGCAGCTGCTTCAATCCAATTAACCATGCGAGCCCTGCTCTCCAAGCTTTTTCCAGCCTACTTCTTTTTGAACGTAGTGGGGTTGTAGCTCCCAAGGCTTGTGCCAGATCAGAGATTCATGATCCGCAAGCGCCTGCCTAGCCAAGGACTCAGCCGATGGTCGCACGCCCGATTCAAGATGCCAGGTGAAGGCGGGTAATGTCGTCAACTCGTGTTCAATAAGCTCAACACCAGAACCAACCACATGTATTGGCGTATCCGGCCCCCGCTCCGTTAAACCCAACTCTTTGTGCTGTAAAAGATCCTGGGGCTTGCAGATAAAAGCCTCTGATACGGGAGTGAGCTCTGATGACCGCTGCACAAACAAGCGGCCATAGACTTGACCGATTTGCGCATCCAAAACGCAGAGCAGGGCTCTGTCAGCGGGGCTCAGTGACTCCAGATAAGTCCTCGCCAGCAGCTCCAAAGAACATACACCCGCCACCTCGACATTCAACGCCCACGCCAAACCCTGCGCAACACTGACAGCCACTCGCAAACCGGTGAAGGAACCAGGGCCAACCCCTGCCACCAACCCATCGATATCGTTCTTAGAAAACCCATCCAACACCTCCTCCACCATAGCCAAAACATGTTGGTTGTGCGCACGGGGGAGTTCGCGGTGCACGCTGTTGACGTTGCCTGCTTGCACAAAGGCAACGGAGCACAAATCAGTAGATGTATCCAAAGCTAGAATGGCCTGCATCGCTGGGCTGAAGCTCAAAGGTGAGATAGTCTGGCTATAGTCCCACAGCAGGGTATAGGTTTGCATCACTCACAAATCACATTGGGAATTTTGGCGGGCGGCGACGGATCCAGAGCAGGAGGTCGAGACAAAGGACTTCTCAGCGATATGGGGGAACCACTTGCTCAACGCCTCAACGAAGCCGTTCGTGGTGATGTCGCTGAAATCATTATTTGCTGCCGTCGCAACGCTGCTTTCTACAATGCGTACGCCGATAGATTGGTCTGCGATCTCCAACAAGGAGCGGGTCCCGTAGCGGGCATTCGAGCCATTTTGGCTGCTGCAGAGACTGACTTCGTCGCTTTTATGCCCGTCGACACAACTATCCGACCGCCCTCTAATTGGTTGCGTTTGTTAGCCAAGGGGGCAGAAAAAAACCCTCATGGCGTTTTTGCTACCAACGAAGGCCGACACACTGCTTGCTGTCTGATCCGTAGCCAGGCGCGCCTGTCCCTCGATGGGGTGCTAACCGCTGAAAATCGCTCCCTCGCGCACTTTTATCGTGCCGCCGGATTAGGTTCGGTATCCATCGAAGGCATCGGGCGCGACTGGGATAGCGTCTAGGCGCCGCCTGAGAATCCGCAGGACAGCGTCTCCCGCCTTCCTTAGGCTGAACGACGGTTGCAGCCAAAAACGAAAAAGCCGGCTAACGCCGGCTTTAACGAGAAAACAGCTTAAGACGCTACTTCTTCTTACGCTTAGCTGCTGCTTTCTTCTTGGCAGGAGCCTTCTTCTTGGCTGCTGCCTTTTTCTTAGCAGGAGCCTTCTTCTTAGCTGCTGCCTTTTTCTTAGCAGGAGCCTTCTTCTTAGCTGCTGCCTTTTTCTTAGCAGGAGCCTTCTTCTTGGCTGCTGCCTTTTTCTTAGCAGGAGCCTTCTTCTTAGCTGCTGCCTTTTTCTTAGCAGGAGCCTTCTTCTTAGCTGCTGCCTTCTTCTTTGCAGGTGCCTTCTTGGCCGCTGCTTTCTTCTTGGCAGGCGCCTTCTTCTTAGCTACTGCCTTCTTCTTTGCAGGTGCCTTTTTCTTAGCAGCTGCCTTTTTCTTTGCTGGTGCTTTTTTTGCTTTTGTGGCCATAAGAGTCTCCGGTTTGTTGTCTGCGCATTACAACTAAACTGTATAACTGCGGAATGCAGTTACACGAAACTTAACCTAACAGCGTTTTTAAAAAGTGACAAGTTTTTTAAAAGCAAAAAAGACCTAATGAAGCAACCCTTTTATCTGCTTGGTAATGTCTTCAACAGAGCCCACACCAGCAACAGAATGATGGGCCGGGCCTTCTAGCGTTTTATAAAAATCCACGAGAGGTTGTGTCTGCTCATGATAAACAGCAAGCCGCTTACGAACCGTTTCTTCGCGATCATCATCACGTTGAATGAGAGGCTCTCCGGTGATGTCATCGACGCCTGCTGTTTGCGGCGGGTTATGATCAACATGGTAGATCCGACCACTCCCTGGGTGAACTCTCCGGCCACTCAATCGGCCAACGATTTCCTCATCGTCCACCGCAATCTCAATCACGTGATCAATACTTATCCCTGCATCGACCATCGCTTGGGCCTGAGGAATCGTGCGAGGGAAACCATCAAACAAACAACCTGCTTCACAATCGGGTTGCGCAATACGATCTTTCACAAGCCCAATAATAATGTCGTCCGACACCAAGCCGCCCGCATCCATGATCGCCTTCGCTTTATTACCCAACTCGGTTCCGGCTGCTACCGCGGCGCGCAGCATATCGCCTGTTGAAATTTGAGGGATTCCGTACTGCTCACAAAGGAACGCTGCCTGCGTGCCCTTCCCTGCTCCGGGGGCACCTAAGAGTATGATTCTCATGGATTTTCCTCTGTATTTCTGACCCGCAACGAAGGCGGCTTTAGGTTTTTATGACTAACGCTACACAGCTGCTCTGCTGTATTCAAGTTTTCGTTATCAGCAGGTCTTACCCGCCAGGTCCGATACGATAAACCACCAGTGCGGTTTAGTCAGCCGCCTGGCGCTTTGCGCTTTGCCAGCGCAACTCGAGCTGTTCCGGTGTTTCATCCTGCAACTTCTTACCCTCTACTCTCGCGGCGTGCTCCATATGCCTGAATCGCCTCTCAAATTTTTTATTAGCAGCGCGCAACGTGGATTCCGCATCCAAGCCAAGATGACGAGTCAAGTTGACCACGCTGAAAAGCAGGTCACCCGCTTCCTCTTCTATGTCGGCAGACTGCTCACTGATCATCGCTTCCTGAAGTTCAGTTAACTCGTCGTTCAGATTATCCAGAACCTGCTCCTGCGAGGTCCAATCAAAGCCAATACGTGCAGCCCTCTTTTGCAATTTTTGCGCCCGCGACAACGCTGGCAATGCATAGGGAACATCGTCCAACAAGCCGGGCGCATTTTTTTGTTCGCGCTCTTCCTGCTTGAGCCGCTCCCAGGTGTCCTTGATAACGTCTACGGACAGGTCTTTGTGCTCAGGGCGAGATTCCAAATCTTCGCCTACAAAAACATGAGGGTGGCGACGCACCAACTTCCTAACCAGTCCATCGATCACCGTATCCAGATCGAAGGCCTCCAGCTCGCTGCCCAACTGGCTATAAAACACAACTTGGAACAATACATCGCCCAGCTCCTCGGCAATCTGCTTCAGGTCAGCCTGCTCTATCGCCTCTGCAAGCTCGTAACATTCTTCTAACGTATACGTAATGATAGTTTCAAAGGATTGCTTTTGATCCCAGGGGCACCCCCCTTCCGGGTCTCGCAACCTCTCCATGACTCGCTTTAAATTTTCAAGCGTATAGCGAGTTTCTGCCTGCCCTGAGGCCTGCCTTCTCGTCATGAATCAACCAACCTCTTTACCGCGATAACATTATCGAGCCTTGATAGCTTTTCCAGAACGCTTAGCAGCGTATCTATTGAAACCACCTCTGCTGTCACTTTCATTTCTGCCGTATTGTCCATGGGGTTACTCAGGGTGTTAACGGCGGTAACATTGACACGTTCTCGCGCCATAACTGCGCTGACGTCTGCGAGTAAACCCTGTCGATCGTAGGCGGTGAGGCCGATGTTGACTGGAAAGCGATCCTCCTCCGCAGCCCCCCAGCTCACCGCAATGATTCTCTGAGGCCCGTCACCGCTCAAGGCCAGCAAGCGCGGGCAGTCGGCTCGATGCACGGTAATACCCCGGGATTTGGTGATATACCCTTCGATAGGATCGCCGGGAACCGGCATGCAACAGCGAGCAAATTGAGTTAGTAAATTGCCTACCCCATCGACCCGAACCGCATCTCTAGGTGAGGATTTGGACGGTCGCACTACCCAAAATGGCTTTTCTTCCCGATCACCACTGGTAACCGTTTGGGCCACGCGAAGAATTTGCTTGGCGCCAAGCTCTCCCGAGCCGACGGCAATGAACAAGTCCTCTACAGTATTCTGGTCAAGCTTTTTTGCAATCTCTTTGTAGTCGAGTGAGGTAAGCGATAGTCGCGCGCATTCTCGCTCGACTAACGCCCGGCCCGCGGCAATGTTGTCTTCACGGTTTAAAGATTTAAACCACTGCTGAACTCGCGCCCTCGCTCGGGAAGTTTTTAAGTAACCGGCTCCCTGCAACAGCCAGTCCCTTCTGGGAGCAGGCTCGCTGCCGGTGAGAATTTCCACTCGCTGCCCCGTCGCCAGGGCCGTTGTTAGCGGGACCAGCACGCCATTCACCCGTGCCCCTCTACATCGATGGCCCACCTCTGTATGCACGTGATAGGCGAAATCCAAGGGTGTCGCGCCATGAATCAAGCTGACCACATCACCTTTGGGCGTGAATACGTACACCCGATCCTGCGCGGAATCGAAACTGAACTGCTCCGCCACCGCCGCATCATCACCAACTGTTTCATGCCATTCCAACACCTGACGGAGCCAGGTAAGCTTGGCTTCATAGGTATCCTTGGAGGCCGCCTGAATATCGCTGCCCTTGTAGCGCCAGTGGGCACAAACGCCGAGCTCGGCCTCCTCATGCATACGCCGGGTACGAATCTGCACCTCGAGAATCTTGCCCTCGGGACCAATGACGGCAGTGTGCAAAGACCGATAGCCGTTCTCCTTTGGATTGGCGATGTAGTCGTCAAATTCATTTGGAATATTCCGCCACATGCCGTGAACCACACCCAAGGTTTGGTAGCAGTCGGAAATATCGTCAACCAGGATCCGCAGTGCGCGAATGTCGTGCACCTGGGAAAAGCCAATTCCTTTGCGCTGCATTTTTCGCCATATGCTGTAGATATGCTTGGCACGTCCGGCGAGCTCAAAGTCGATTTCAGCATCGGTTAATACCCGCGTAAGATCCCGCTTTACACGGTCGATAAATTGATCCCGATCCGCTCTCCGACCATCCAACAGCTTTGCTATTCGACGATAGGCGTCCTCATGGGTATACCGAAATGAAAGATCTTCCAACTCCCATTTGAGATGGCCGATGCCGAGCCTGTGCGAAAGAGGCGCATAAACGCTAAAAACCTCCCCTGCTATACGCTGCCTTTGCTGACTGCCCGCTGACTTTAGACCGCGCATCGCCACGGTACGCTCAGCCAACTTAATCAGCGCAATGCGGACATCATCGACCATCGCGATAAGCATTCGCCTTACATTCACATTGGGGGCGGCGGCTTGTCCAAGTACCGGCACATCGCGGATATCCGTGAGTTCACTTACGGCGGCCATTCGCAAAACACCATCGACCAATGTCGCCACGCTAGCGCCAGCGAGCTTTGTAATATTGGCAATTTCTATACGCTGCTCACGGACTGCACGATAAATCATCCCGGCAATAAGAGCGTCAGTGCCCAGACCAAGCTCGGCGAGTATTTGAGCGACCTCCAGGCCCACGGAGAGCGGATCAGATATCCCTACCCAGTCGGTAGTAGCAACGCCCTCCCCCGCTGGCAGCGCTCGCAAGAGCTCCGCCGCCTGCATCAGCCTATCGATATCCCGGGGCTCCGCTCCCTGTGGTTGCGCGCAAAACCAATCTCGCAGGTCACCCTCGCTCATCCGGCTGGCGTGAGGCAATGCCCGAACTTTAACCAACTGGAGGGCTACTCCTCGTAGATGCCGGAGGATAGATAACGGTCTCCCCGGTCACAGACAATGGCAACAATGGTCGCATTGGTCACTTCCTTCGACAGGGATAAGGCTGCGCTCACCGAGCCCCCCGAGGAAACCCCAGCAAAAATACCTTCCTCCCGCGCGAGTCGCCGCATCATCTTTTCGGAGGCGGCTTGACTGATGTCGATGATGCGGTCGACGCGAGCTGACTCAAAAATGGATGGCAAATAGTCGCTTGGCCAGCGGCGAATACCGGGGATTTGCGATCCATCCTGTGGCTGCAGCCCTATTATCTGGATCGCCGGATTTTGCTCCTTCAGAAAAGCTGAAACCCCCATAATGGTGCCCGTTGTCCCCATGGAGCTGACAAAATGGGTCACTTCGCCACCCGTTTGACGCCATATCTCCGGGCCGGTGCTCTGATAGTGCGCCAGAGGATTATCAGTATTGCCGAACTGGTTTAACACCCTGCCTTCTCCTCGCTGCTCCATAGCAAGGGCAAGATCTCGAGCGCCCTCCATACCCTCGGCAGAGCTGACCTCAATAAGCTCGGCGCCGTAGGCCGCCATGGCCCACTTTCGCTCCGCGGTCATATGCGAGGGCATTATGAGAACCATGCGATACCCTTTGATCGCCGCTGCCATGGCTAGCGCGATTCCGGTGTTGCCGCTCGTGGCCTCAATCAAGGTGTCGCCTGGCTTAATATCACCCCGCGCCTCCGCCTGAGCGATCATGCTCATAGCGGGGCGATCCTTGACTGAGCCCGCCGGGTTGTTGCCCTCGAGCTTCACGAGGATTGTGTTGCTGGTCTGGCCCGGCAGTCGTTGCAATCTCACCAGCGGTGTTTCCCCAATGACATGCTCAATGGTGTTGTAGTCAGGCAAGGCTCTTGGTCTCAATTGGCGTTATCGAAGGCGAGAATTATAGCCGTAACTCAGGCTTTACTCATCGCTGGAGGGCCATCGGGTTGGTCCGGTGAGTTTATCTGTCCACTCAGAAACTGCCGCATCAACTCTCTACTTTGCAGGGAACGACCCGCCAGCTGATGCGAGAGGGCCTGCCGTCCGATCTGGCGCAATAAACGCGCGTGCTCAACACTCAACACGGCGCCCTCTTTCCATGCCTGAAAGGCAAGCAGGGTGGTGCCAGAGAGTGTGTCATTGGCTCCATTGCGCGCCTCGCCCCCACCCTCAAAGTGCTTAATAAGGAAGCCTTGTAAAGGATCAAATCGATACCCTTGCGCAACGTCTATCGCTTCGCCGTAAGCGTCTTCAGAAAAGGTAACGCCATAACCCAATGTTTCCAGAAGCAAGAATTCAAACCGGCGAAGACCATCGAGTGCTTCATCGTGCTCAAATTGTGCAACGAGTTCACCGTAAGCTGAAAACAACTCCGGAATAGGCTCATACCTTGGCAACAACTTGCTTAAAAGCTCGTTGATGTACAGGCCACTGAACACGCGCCGTCCCTCAAGATGAAGTCGAGCACCGGCTGGCTCCACACGCCGCAGTGTCTTTAGCTCACCCTTTCCGGACATCTCAATCAGCAATGGCGAAAACGGCTGCAGCAGCCCCACCGTTGAGCCCCCGCGTTGCTTACGGCGGGTCCCGCGCGCCACAACACCGATGCGACCCGAGCTTAGGGTCAGGAAGTCGACCAAAAAACTCCCGTCACGGTAGGGTCTTCGATGCAATAACCAGGCGGGTTCTAGTGTACTGGCCACCGGCTAATAGTCCTCGAAGCCGAGGCTGCGTAGCGCCCGGTCATCGTCTGACCACCCGGTCTTGATTTTGACCCAGAGTTTGAGCATGACTTTGCTGTCGAAAGCCGCCTCCATATCCTTTCGGGCTTCGGTTCCAATGGAGCGCAGGCGACTGCCCTTTTCACCGATGAGAATGCGCTTCTGGCCTGTGCGCTCGACATAGATTAACGCGTCAATATGCAGGATTGCGGCCTCTTGACGAAACGACTCAATCTCTACTGCCGTGGTATAGGGCAACTCATCCCCGAGCTGTCGAACGATTTTCTCTCTAATCAGCTCAGCCGCCAGAAAGCGCTGTGATCTATCAGTAATCTGATCCTCTGGAAAAAAGTGCGCTCCGCGAGGCATCCTCTCCCGAATGTAGTTCATGAGGACACCAATATTTGCTCGACGCAGTGCGGATATAGGCACGATGGAGTCAAAGCCATAGCGCTCTTTCATAGAAGCGCTATAGGGGAGCAAAACCTCCTGCTCTGGCAAAAGGTCCACCTTGTTGATAACAAGCGCCACGGGTGCGGTTGCAAGCTGAACTTGCTCGAGTACGCGGTCGTCTTCGTCGGTCCAGCGATTTCTGTCAACGACAAAAAGAATAAGATCGACATCCGCCAACGCGCTACTCGCTGCGCGGTTCATATAGCGATTGATCGCCCGCGGTTGCTCTCTGTGAATCCCAGGCGTATCCACAAAAACAACTTGATCAGGGCCATCAGTAAAAATCCCCATGACCTGATGGCGGGTCGTTTGGGGCTTTCGCGACGTAATACTGATTTTTTGACCCAGCAGGTAATTCAAGAGCGTGGATTTCCCCACGTTCGGTCTACCCACGATGGCGACGTAGCCGCAGCGAGTAGCCTCCTCATCCATTGAGCACGCTCTCCAGCGCGGCACCTGCAGCAGCTTGTTCTGCCTCACGCCGGCTCTTGCCCTCGCCGATAAACGGGGCATCCACGGGCTGAATATCACATTCCACAAGAAAGTGTTGATCATGGTCAGGACCTTCAGTGCCCCGCAAGGTATAAACCGGAAGCGGCAGTCCCTGTCCCTGAAGCCATTCCTGCAGTCGCGTTTTGGGATCTCTGTCAGTCTCTGCGGGAGCCGCTTCCAAAGCGTTCTCAAACCAAGCGAGCACCACGTCTCGAGCGGTAGGCAAATCACTGTCAATGAGAATGGCCCCCGCAATCGCCTCCACGGCATCACCCAGAATACTCTCGCGCTGTCGCCCACCACTCTTGCGCTCACCCGCGCCAAGAATGAGCTGCTCGCCTAGGGACCAGCCAGCTGCTATTTGCGCTAAAAAGCTGCCGCGGACATATTGGGTCCTCCGTCGACTCAACTCGCCCTCGGAGGCATCGGGAAACTGATTGAACAACGCGACCGCAACCACGTGATTGACTACCGAATCACCAATAAATTCCAGCCGCTCGTTATTGCTTTTTGCTGCACTGCGATGCGTTAACGCCTGCAGGAGCAGGTCGGTGTTTTGAAAGCTATACCCAATGCGCTGCTGTAATATCGAGAGACTAAGATGTGATCGGGCGCCCGTCACCGGCCGTCAACTTCGACCCGGAGATCTTCAAACTTCATGACGCCATCGATTATCCACACCAGCGGGAATCTCACCTCGTAGTTAGCATCAATCACGACCTTGCCCTTTTCGCGAACGATTTCAACGTCGTCGGCTGTAATGACGTAGATTTGAGAGGTATTCAACAGCTTTCGGATGTGGGTGCGAATATCCCCCAGCCCCTGCTTACTTGGATCATATTCAGCGCCAGCACGGGCGATAACGTCCTTCACTGTCAGATATTCGACGTAAAGAGGAGTCACTCGCAGCACAACGACCAGGAAAGCCCCAAAAATTAAAACGTTGAGCGCGATGCCCCAAAATGAGAATCCGCGCTGACGCGAACGTGATGACAATCTTTCCATGACAGTCTCCCGCTTCAGTTTATCCAGCCAACCCTATCAAAGGATGGAATGGAGAGGAAAGTCTCCCAGTGCATCCAGATAGCGATAGCCTTGCCCACGATATCTCTCTCCGGCACCTGACCCCAAACACGGCTGTCACTCGAGTTGTCGCGATTATCACCCATCATAAAATAATGCCCAGGCTTGACCACTACCGTGAAATCGCGGGAGGGTCGCCGGCCATCAATTTGCATTAGATGCGGCGTCTCACCAAGGGATTCCGAGCCTACCCGGAAACGTGCATCGGCGTTAAGCCATTCGCGAGGAACCGGCTTGCCATTCACTAGAATCTGCTTGCTTCGATAGCTAATCTTATCGCCAGGCACCCCAATGACCCGTTTGATGTAGTAGGTCTTGTTCTGGTGCGGTGGGAAAAACACCATGACATCACCGCGCTCAGGTTTACCAATCGAAACGGCTTCCGAGCGCAGCACAGGGAGACGTAATCCGTAGGCATATTTGTTGACCAGAATATAGTCGCCAACTTCCAGAGTGGGCACCATGGATGAGGACGGTATTTGAAAGGGCTCGAAAAGAAATGATCGCAAAATAAAGACTGCCGCCAAAACGGGAAAAAAAGAGCGCGCATATTCGACAATAGCGGGCTCTTCAGCCGTTTGCCTGACAGTTTCAGCAAAACGCTTAGCATCGGCGGACCCGCTGACATCCCAGCCCGGAAACTTCGCTTGCAGCGCGGCTATCCGCGCCCGTCTGGGTCGAGCTGCCAGCAACACATCCAGCAACCAAATAAAGCCACTGCCAAATACCAAGATGACCAAGATCAAGGGAAAATCGATATTCAAAGCCTACTCCGTCGTTATCCCGGCGAGCGAAGGCCCACCTCACCCATCAACCTGAAGCACGGCCAAAAAGGCGGACTGCGGTATTTCCACGTTGCCGACTTGCTTCATCCGCTTTTTGCCTGCCTTTTGCTTTTCCAGCAGCTTTTTCTTTCGCGTCACGTCACCACCATAACATTTAGCAGTCACATTTTTCCTCAGTGCCTTGACGGTTTGGCGGGCGACAATTTTTCCACCAACGGCAGCTTGGATGGCTACGTCAAACATTTGCCGGGGAATCAACTCCTTCATTTTTTCTGTCAGCACACGACCGCGACTCTGAATATGGTCTCGGTGGACAATAACTGCCAGTGCATCGACCCTGTCGCCGTTGATCAGTACATCCAATCTTGACAGCGGTGCCGCTTCAAATCGATCGAACCCGTAGTCTAGGGAGGCGTAACCCCGACTCACTGATTTGACGCGATCGAAAAAGTCCAAAACCACCTCGGCCATGGGAATATCGTAGATCACCTGCACTTGATTGCCGAGAAACTGAAGATCCACCTGCATGCCACGCTTTTCTACACACAGGGTGATCACGTTACCGAGGTAGTCCTGCGGCGTGAGCACTGTGCAGCGTGCGATAGGCTCCCGCATTTCCTGTATATCACCCACATCGGGCAGCTTTGAGGGGTTATCAACGTTGATCACGGCACCATCTTTGGTTTCGATTTCGTAGATTACCGTCGGCGCGGTAGTAATAAGGTCCAGATCGTATTCACGCTCGAGCCGCTCCTGAATAATTTCCATATGGAGCATGCCTAAAAATCCGCAGCGGAATCCAAACCCCAACGCATCAGAGGATTCAGGCTCATAAAAAAGAGAGGCGTCATTGAGAGTCAGCTTGCCCAGCGCGTCCCGAAAATCCTCATAATCATCAGAGGACACGGTAAAGATACCGGCATACACCTGTGGCTTGGCCTTCTTAAAACCCGGCAGGACAGGCGTGTCGGGGAATCCCGATGCGATAAGCGTATCGCCCACCGGGGCACCCTTAATGTCTTTAATACCTGCGACGATAAAGCCCACCTCACCCGCCTCAAGAACAGGTGTTTCTGTCCGGCGTGGTGTAAACACACCAATCATGTCGGCCTGGTACTGCTTGCCCGTTGACTTAACAATAAATTTATCGCGCTTTTTGAGTGTGCCCTGAGTAACACGGACCAGCGACACGACACCAAGGTAATTATCGAACCAAGAGTCAATGATCAGCGCTTGAAGGGGTGCCTCCCGGTCGCCCACCGGCGCGGGAATATTTTCAATCAGATATTCGAGCGCATCCTCGATCCCAAGCCCCGTCTTCGCACTGACGGGACAGGCATTGTTAGCGTCGATACCAATGATTTCCTCTATTTCGATTTTGACTTTATCGGGGTCGGCTTGCGGCAGATCCATTTTATTGAGGATGGGGAGTACTTCGAGTCCTTGCTCGATAGCGGTATAGCAATTAGCGACCGACTGGGCTTCCACGCCTTGCGCGGCATCAACGACCAACAGCGCACCCTCGCAGGCCGATAGCGAACGCGATACTTCGTAGGAAAAATCCACGTGACCGGGGGTGTCAATAAAATTAAGCTGATAGGTCTCTCCGTCTCTCGCGACATATTTCAGCGTTACGCTTTGCGCCTTAATGGTGATGCCGCGCTCCCGCTCGAGATCCATAGAGTCGAGAACCTGCTCGGCCATCTCGCGGTCGGTCAAGCCTCCGCAATGCTGAATGAAGCGGTCAGCAAGCGTTGACTTACCGTGATCGATATGAGCAATGATCGAGAAATTTCGTATGTGGCTGAGTGCCGTCACAAGTCGTGTCCATAAGCCAGCCGAGCCCCTCTGGCTCGGCAAAGCGGGCGATTTTAGCCTACCCAGCGGCTGAGTGCACTGAACCTCGCCGCGGGGCTTGCCGCTCTAGGCCTATTGCTCCGGCTGCGGGACTCGTATCGCCAGGAACATAGGTGCTCCTCGTCTGATCAGCCTCACAGCTACCGACTGTCCGGGCTGCAACTGACCCACCGCGGACTCAAAGTCCTCAAGCGATTGAATGGCGTTGCTGCCGAGCCGAGTAATGACATCGCCACCCGCAATGCCGCCATCAGCTGCCGGTGAATCGGGTCTCACCTCGAGCACAACGACACCACCCGGTAGGCCCATTTCAGCCATCATCGCATCCTCAGCGGTTTCAAGCACAAGGCCGAGAAGAGCTCCCTGCCGCTCACCGTCTGTCGCTGCGACGGTGGGACGCTGGTCGGCATCAAGGCCCCCGACCGTAACATTGAGACGACGATCTTTGCCGTCTCGCCTGATGAGCACCGGCACCGTCGTCTCGGGCGCGATCAACCCGACAACATGGGGAAGATCTGCCGAGTTGTTGATGGGCTGGCCCGCGAACTCCAAAATGATGTCACCACTTTCCAAACCGGACTTTTCCGCCGGAGAGCCAACACCTACTTGGGCGATCAGCGCCCCTCTCGGTCTATCCAACCCGAAGGACTCAGCCAAATCTCTGTCTACGTCTTGAATACTGACACCGAGCCAGCCACGAACCACTTCGCCCGATTCTTTCAGCTGCTCAATAACATTGCGGACAACCGCCGCGGGTATCGCAAAAGACAATCCG
>Ga0255776_10001851_pt1 | contig 23958 bp, 19 predicted proteins | sample 071ome_19_FD_179974 | JGI IMG/M metagenome (GOLD analysis project Ga0255776, IMG submission 179974) | Coastal salt marsh microbial communities from the Groves Creek Marsh, Skidaway Island, Georgia - 071413AT metaG (version 2) | ecosystem: Environmental > Aquatic > Marine > Intertidal zone >... | reverse complement strand
GCCCTCATCAAAGCAATTGTTGACATTGTCAATACGATCGGTGTAACTCGCCTTGTGATTGACTCAGTGACAACACTCTGTTACAAAATTAAATCTGAACAACTGATACGAGATTTTCTCTTTACACTTGGAAAGAAACTTGCAACCTTGGGTTGCACAACAATTTTGATTTCTGAAATCACATCCGCCACTGAGAATGCACACTGGTCTTCATTCGGTGTTGAGGAAGCCATTGCAGATGGTATCATTGTCATGGGAGATAATGAGCGAATGGGTCACCTTTTACGATTTTTACAAGTTGTAAAAATGCGAGGAACGTATCACAGCCGTGCGAAACATGCTATTGAATTGACTCCGGTTGGTGTGATGTTAACGCCGATGTTAAAGTGGGGTGCACAAATTGATACAACATCGAGATGGGGGCAATAATCATGTTTGAGTTTGACCAAAATATAGCTCAGCAACTCTCTGAAGTTTCACTCAACAGTTCGGTTCAGGTTCGAGTTGGAAATTCAAACGCATTTAGCGTGACTGCGAGCACAATCATTCCGCTTATGCAGATGTTTGAAATGGGTGGTGTTTACATTTCAGCCAGCAGAGGGGCAGTCGAAATTATTCAAGCATTCGAAGCCATAGGCGTGGACGTATCGCACATACAGTTTGTTGACTTGGTGTCGTCAGGTATCCTTGGTGGAACAGATGTTCCATACAACAATATCCACTTCGTCGATAGTCCAATTATGCTCGAAAGTATCTTGCTCCGCACATTGTATATTTTACAGGCTTCTGGAAGTCCTCGCAACTTTGTGTTCTTGGACAGTGTAAACGCATTGGCAATTTACAACGAGGATAGAATGTTAGCTGAATATCTTCACACATTTATCAACACATTCCGCCAACGAGAGATTCTTTCTGTGATCATCAATGTTCCAGACCAAACCCCTCCACTCGTTTTATCCAATTTGGATTTGTATTGCACTGACCTCATCGACAGAGGAAATGTTGTCATTATGTGAGGTGAAAATATGGCAAAAAAAATAGAATTCTCAAAAGAAGACGAGGAGTTCTTCGGAACGATGGGTTCCTTCGGAATTCCAAAATTTGACGCTGCCATGCGTGGCGGCGTACCTCGAGGCTTCACTATCGTTGCATTTACAGAAACAGGTAGCGGAAGTGATTTGTTTGCAAAACAATTTGTTTCACCTGCTGAAGAACCAGAAAATTCACTTTACATAGCAACCGACGAAGGTCAACAAGATATTGTTCGAATTTTTCAAAAGTACAAATGGCCCCTTGATATCAAAGTTCGAACGATTGGTGAGGAGTACAATAGTAACGTTCTCGAGAAACAATTACTCGCAAGTCGTTACAGGCTTGAAGGATTTCAATTAAGCGATATTCAACGACTCGCAAAAACGAGATTCGTTCAAGAATCAACACAGGATTTCCTTACTGAAGTGACAAATGAGGTCATGGCTCTTGGTCCTTATTTTAGGGCAGTTATCGATAACATGGATTTCTTCCTTCAAAGAGAAGATCCAACTCGCGTCATTTCAATGATAAGAATGCTTCAAGCACATGCCCAAATGGTTCGTGGTCTTCTGTTCATTTGTGTTTCAACTGAAGGATTAGACAAATCAGTAAAGCAGGAATTATCTTCAATTTCCGATATGACCCTCTCATTCAGAGTTCGAACAATAGGTTCAGATTTCGAGACTTCAATGATTGTTTCAAAGTTTAGAAACGCTCCTGAAAATCTGAAAATGCTTGTGTTCCGTGTAACTCCTGAAGAAGGTATTACACCAGAAACCGTGGAACGTATCGCTTGATTGTATACTTCACCAATACGACAGGTCATTAAAGGCCTGCAATTGGGAAGACCATGGCGGAACGCTCATCCACCGGAGGTTACGACCCCTCCGGCATTGATGATGATGAGTGGGAAATTCTAGAACGCCAACTCGAACAAACCATCCCACATTACGATAAAGTGAATGCTTGGATGACATTTGGTCAAGACAAAAGGTGGAGGAGAAATGTCCGCAATCATGCCTCGAGTGGAATGAGCGTCCTTGAAGTGGGATGTGGCCCTGGTTCGTTTGCTGTGGATATTACGAATGTCGATTTGACGTGTCTCGACCCATCCAATGAGATGCTAAAAGTCGCAGAGCGAAGAGTGGGAGCAGCAAGAAAACAGCGGGGTGAGCCAGAGGCAAAATTCGTCCAAGCAGTTTCCGAAGATATGCCATTTGAAGACAACTCATTCGATTTTGTTTGCTGCCTCTTCTCATTCCGTGATTTCAAAGATAAAAAACAAGGTCTAACTGAAATTCTCAGAGTCCTCAAACCCGGTGGGCAACTTGTTATTTGTGACGCTGGTAAAGCAAATTGGCTGCACGGATTGTTTGGGTATCTATGGATGAATACAGCGGTTCAAGTTATTGCTCGCCTCGTAACGAAGGAAAAAGATCATGCTTGGAAAGGCCTTGCTAAATCGTACACTCACTATGGTACGAACGGGTATTACAGGCGGATGCTTAGGGAAGTCGGGTTCAATCGCGTTCAAGGGCGCCTCCTCCTTCCTTTCGGCATGGCAAGTCGATTCCGTGCTACAAAACCAAAAGGCAATACTGCGAAGTAATATCCCACGAAATCATTGCGTTATAGTCATAAACCCCACTTGTCTCGTTTGGACATAGGTGGTCTTTTTTGGGTATTCGAGAAGTGAGAAAAAGTGTCTCCGAAGCCGCTGCACAAGCAGAGAAGCAATTAGAAGACGCAAACAAATCAGCAGAGAAAAAAATCGCTGATTCTAGAAAAAAAGCGTCAGATATGATTTCACAAGCACATGATGACGCAAACACATCCTCTAAATCTACGATAGAGGAAGCACGCTCGAACGCACAAAAAGATGCTGACAAAGTGAAGAAGGAAGGGCTCAAGGCTATTGAGTCCATCCAAGCATCCTATGAGAAAAACAAAGATAAGGCCGTTCAATCGGTATTGGATGCAGTTTTGAACTCCTGAGGTATAGAGATGTTCGGCACTGTTGATATGGCCAGAATGACGCTGGCTGCAACAGTTGATAACATGGACGAAATCTTATCCACGTGTGCCCAACTCGGTAATGTTCACATTGAAGATTATGTGAATTTCGAAGACGGCATAGGGGTTGGAAAAGCAAAATCAAACGACTCCGCAAACAAAGTGAGTTCAATGCTCGCTAAAGTGAGGGCCGCAAATGCACATTACAAGACTGTGAATACAGATGGTCCAATTTCAGCAAAGGAATTGAAATCACTTACTGAAGGCGAATTTCTTAATCAGATTGACCAAGCTTTGGCATATGCCTCAACAATTCGAGAGTGTGAGGCTGAACGAAATTCAATTTCAGAACAAATAAAATTGCTCACAAAACTTGAACCCTTAGGCATAGAAATTGAGTTGTTGTCAAGCACATCCCATATCGATATGTTCGTTGCAGAGGTGGCAAAGGCGAGCAAAGTTGGACAGGCTTTTGCTGGTATTGGAAACGAAGTTCGATATGAAACTGGTCCAGGAATCGTCGTTGTTGCTTGTTCTCCCAGCAAAGCAACAGAAGTTCAAACCATTCTCGGAGGGCTTGGTGCTCGCCCTATCCAAATTCCATCGGGTGAAGGTAAACCCACTGACATCATTTCACAACTTCGAGCAAAAATGGCCGAACTTGAATCCGAGATGAAAAATGCTGAAATGAAAGGAACGGGCTGGGCAAAGAAGCACGGTAGAACCTTGGTTGCTTTGGAGGAATATCTTACTCGAATAGATTCGATTAATACAGCTCCAACAATGCTTGCAGTTTCAGACATGGCATTTGTGCTTGATGCATGGGTCCCGCACCAAGAAGCTAAGAGTATTCAAAGCGTTCTAGCACCACTCGCTTCACACATCGAAATCGAAAAGCACGTTGACGATCACCACGGCCACCATGACCATGACCATCATGAACCAACACCACCAGTTGCTTACGAAAACGGAAGTGTTTCGAAACCATTCGAACTCATGGTTGATTTGGTCGGACGACCAAAATATGGCACAATCGACCCGACATTTTTCATTATGATGACATTCCCGTTCATCTATGGCTTAATCTTGGGAGATTTCGGTTATGGTCTCATTATCTTCTTGCTCGGTTTGTGGCTAGGAAAGCAACCATTTGCAGTCGACCCAGTTGCAAAGAACGGTGTGACTATCCTGAAGTGGATGGGTGTTTGGTGCATCATTTGGGGGCTTATTTTCGCCGAAGGATTTGGGTTTGTTTGGGATAATTCAACCTCTCACAAAACAATCCCTATTCTCGTACCAATCTACGATTGGACTTATGCGCACATTCATTTCCCACACTTCATGGATTCGCTCCTAAACTTGAAACTGCATGTTCCTTTCCACAGGGCAGATGAGAAGGTCATATCCAACTATGTTCTCATCTCAATTTACCTCGGTGTTGGTCACCTTCTCTTTGGATTCATTATTGGATTCATCAATGCATTCAACGCCCACGGCATTGGAGCGGCATTCTTCGAAAAGGGTTCATTCATCCTTATTCTCATTGGAGGTTTTCTTCATGCCAGACAAGTGGTTGGCTATGGAGGTGAAATGTTCATTTTGTCCGCATGGACTGGAATGGTAATAGCAGGAGTCTTTTCACTCATCATCGGTCTTGCTATTTACGAGAAATTTGGATGGGCAGGCGGCGTTATCATGGGACCTATCGAAACATTCGGTCTCCTAGCGAACACTCTCTCCTACCTCCGAGTCATGGCGGTTGGTGTTGCAGGTGTGAAAATTGCTGAAATCTCAATCACAATCGGTTGGGACATGATGATTCATCCAAGCAACCCTGCGATGATTCTTGTTGGTTTGGTCCTCTTTGTCCTCATTCAGGCGTTTGCACTCGCACTTGGATTGTTATCTCCAAGCATACACGCAGCCCGTCTTCACTTTGTTGAATGGATGGGCAAGTTCCATGACGGCTCAGGTCGTCTCTTTACACCGCTAGGCGGAAGAACCCTTCACGTGGAGGGTCAATCATAGTCCACAGGACAAAAAAATAATGGAGGAAAAAATATGAAAACAAAAGCAATGAAAAATGTAATACGAGCATTGGTCGCACTTTTTGCAATCACAATGATTGCACAAGGTGTAGCTGCTGAACCAGGTGAAGACACACAAGCAAACTGGAACAATGGTATGTACGGTGATGTTGGTGTGGGTCTATCACTCGGCCTTGCTGCTATTGGTGCAGGCTTTTCCCAAGCTGCAATCGGTAGTGCTGCAGTCGGCATGCTTGCTGAAGACGGATCAAAATTCGGACCAGCGCTCATCTTTACAGCTTTGCCAGAATCTATCGTGATTCTCGGTGCACTGCCACTCTTCCTATGAGTGAATCAACTCATTCAACACATGTTGAATGAGTAAGGAGGATTGAAGATGACACTTGAACAAATTAGCGAAGATGTGCGCAAGGAAGCGGAGGCGAAAGCCTCAGAAATCGAAGCATCTGCAAAAGCTGAATCGAAAAAATTACTCGATGAAGCGAAGAAACAAGCAGATGAAATTCGGTTGAACGCAGAAACGAAGGCACAACGTGAAGCAGAACAGATTGCACGGGAAGTCGTTGCAAGTGCTCGACAATCAAATCAAAAAGAAGTTCTCATTGCCAAAAGAGCCGCTCTCGATGCGGCGTTTGACATGGCAAAAGATTCAATTTCGGATGTCAAAATGAAAGGGAGAGAATCTCTCCTCAAGTCATTGATTGCTGAAGCAAAGAAAGTTGGTGGGAAGGGATTCATCCTTCATCCAGCTGAAATTGACAAAGCATCTCTTTCGAAACTATCTGGAGACTTCGAGGTTGGTGATACCATCCAATGCATGGGCGGATTTATCCTCTCATCCAACGATGGTTCGGTATCCTTTGACATGCGATTTGATACTTTACTCGAGCGAGCTTGGTCGGACAACCTAGCATCAATTAACAACACATTATTTGAATGAAGGGATACAAATGAGGGCAAACACAGCGTACGTTGCAGCACGAGCAAAGTCTCGTAAAAGCAATCTTGCTGATAAGGCAAGGTTGAGGCAACTCATTCGTCAATCACCAGACCAACTCACCATAGCAGTTGGTGACATGGGTTATAGAAATGAGATTGACATGTACGCAGGAAAACTTACAGGAGGCGATCTGGTTGAGGCAGCACTTACCCACAATTTAGAAGTCGAACTTTTGGATATTTTACGAATGTGTAATCCCAAAATCAAACCCGTCATTTCAGTTTACACATTGAGATTTGAATACCAGAATGCGAAAGTCGTTCTTCGCTCAGTTCTCAATGAGGTTGAAATCGAGAAGGTCAAAAACTCGATTCTGCCTGCCATCAATGAAATCAATACACCATGGATATCAATTATCGATGAATCAGATACACTTCGTTCAGCAGCCATTGCAATGAAGAGAAAGTCCTTTGGTCAAGCATTATCAAAATTGCCTGAAAACGCATCACTGTATGACTACGAAGATGCGTTAGACCGTCATTATTTCAACGAGGCTTTGAGTGCTCTATCAGGAAATGATAAAGCGACAAAGTTTGCAAGGAAATTGCTTGCTTTGGAAATTGATCACAAAAACATCTTGAACATCTTGGAAGCAACATCCGTAGGGATGCAAGGGGAAGCACTCGCAAGTGCTCTTCTCCCCGGAGGACGACTCGTACCAACACGTTCGTTTTCGACAGTTTCAATGGGTGGTAAAGATGCTCTTCTTGATGTCTTAAGAGGTAATAATCAATTTGACTTGGCTGAATTCGAAGAAAAATTAAAGCAATGCGATGAGCGTCAAAGTTTGGACCCAATTGTAACATGGTTCAAGCAACGAGAACATGATTTCATGGCAAAGATGAGTTTTCTCCATCCCATCTCTGCCCTGCCGATTATCCATTACATTGCTATGAAAGTGGAAGAAGTGAATGATTTGAGAATTATTGTTCGTGGCTTACTTGCTGGATTACCAGAAGCAGTCATTGACGAACACGTACTATGAGGTGAATAAAGTGGAAATAGCAGTTGTTGGTTCTCCAGAATTCACCTTGGGCTTCCAGCTCGCTGGATTGTCCGAATTACACAACCCGGAATCCGATGATGAATTATATTCAACACTCCGTGGCTTGTTATCAAATTCAAGTGTGGGAATCGTGGTTCTCGACTCGACCATTTTCCCCACACTTCCAGACAGATTGAGAGAACAACTCTCGGCATCTGTCTCACCAACCGTCCTCGGTATCGGAACTGAAGAGGACACAACCTTGCGAGATACAATTCGTAAGGCAATAGGAGTCGATCTCTGGCAATAGAGAAAAGGAGGAAAAAATATGAGCAAAACAGGAGCAATATACAGAATATCTGGACCGGTTGTAACCGCTACAGGAATGAAAGCAGGAATGTACGACGTGGTTCGTGTAGGGCATGAAGGATTGATGGGTGAAGTTATCGAATTACACGGTGATAAAGCCATCATCCAAGTATACGAAGATACATCGGGTATCCGTCCGGGTGAGCCAGTTCAAAACACAGGTGAAACACTGTCAGTTAGCCTTGGACCTGGTCTTCTCACCCAAATTTATGATGGAATCCAGCGGCCACTTGCTACACTTGAAGAGGTCATGGGTGTCTTCATTACTCGTGGTGTCGATGCAGATGCTTTCGACTTGGAGAAAACATGGACCTTTGAGCCAACCGCCAAGAAAGGAGATGAAGTCTCTGGTGGCGATGTCATTGGCCATGTTCAAGAAACTGAAACGATTGTTCACAAGATCATGGTGCCTCCTACCGCATCTGGAACAATCAAATCGATTGAGTCTGGTGACTTCAATGTGACACAAACTGTGTGTACCCTCGAAGATGGTACAGAGATACAAATGATGCAAAAGTGGCCGGTTCGAACACCTCGACCATATCGACAAAAGTATGCACCAGATACCCCACTTGTTACAGGAATGCGAATCCTCGATTTCTTGTTCCCACTCGCAAAAGGCGGTGCAGCAGGCATTCCAGGACCATTCGGGTCTGGAAAAACTGTAACTCAACAATCCCTTGCAAAGTATTCCGACGCACAAATTGTCGTCTACATCGGATGCGGTGAGCGTGGAAACGAAATGACAGAAGTTCTTGACGAGTTCCCCCACCTTATTGACCCAAATACAGGCAAGCCTCTGATGAACAGAACGGTCATGATTGCAAACACATCAAACATGCCCGTAGCAGCACGTGAGGCATCTGTGTATACGGGAATTACCATTGCAGAATATTTCCGAGACATGGGTTACGATGTCGCTCTTATGGCAGACTCAACATCACGTTGGGCAGAAGCAATGCGTGAAATTTCATCACGTCTTGAAGAAATGCCTGGTGAAGAAGGATATCCTGCATACCTGTCATCAAGAATTGCAGAATTTTACGAGCGAGCAGGTCGTGTTGAAACGCTGAGCGGAAACGATGGTTCAGTCACCGTTATTGGTGCTGTTTCACCACCTGGTGGTGACATTTCTGAACCAGTTTCACAAGGAACACTTCGAATTGTGAAGGTGTTTTGGGGTCTCGATGCTGGACTGGCACGTCAACGACACTTCCCAGCGATAAATTGGCTGAATTCCTATTCACTCTACCCACAGAGTTTAGACCAGTGGTTTAGAGACAATATTGCACAAGACTTCCCTGAAATTCGAACACAGGTGAGTGGTTTGCTTCAGGTTGAAGCCGAATTGCAAGAAATCGTTCAACTCGTTGGTTCAGATGCACTTCCAGTTGACCAGCAATTGACACTTGAAGTAGCTCGAATGATTCGTGAGTTCTTCCTTCAACAAAATGGGTTCCACGATGTCGATGCCTTCTGTGATATACGCCTTCAATACAAGATGGCAAAGGCCATCCTCACATTCCAAGACGCTGCTAAAATGGCAATGTCAAGCGGTGCTGTCCTAGGTGATGTCGTGAACGTCCCAGGTCGTTCTGACTTGATGAGAGGTCGATTTGAAAGCGGTTACATAGACACCATTGACGGAATGGTCAAAGAAATGGTGGCACAAATCGAAAATACAGTAGGTGGAAATTAGAGGTGATCATATGAGTGGAAAAGAATACAGAACAATTACAGATGTTAAAGGCCCTCTTGTTTTCTTGAACAAGACAGAGCCGGTTGCTTTTGGTGAAATCGTGTCAATTCGATTGTCCAATGGTGAAATGAAGAATGGCCAAGTACTCGACACATCAGATGACCTTGTCATCGTTCAAGTTTTCGAGGGCACTGCAAGCATTGACAAAGAAGCAGGTGTAACATTCATGGGCGATGTGTTCAAACTGCCTGTGAGTACAGACCTTGTCGGAAGAATTCTCGATGGTGCAGGACGACCAAGAGACGGTGGTCCTGAAATCATCGCAGACGAAAAGGCTGACATCATCGGTGCTGCAATCAACCCATATAGTCGACAATCGCCTCACGATTTCATTCAAACCGGAATTTCAGCGATTGATTGCTGTACCACGCTTGTTCGAGGACAGAAGTTGCCAATTTTCTCTGCGTCGGGTCTACCACACAATGACATCGCTCTCCAAATTGCAAGACAAGCAAAATTGAAGGGTTCTGATGAACAATTTATTGTGGTGTTCTGTGCAATGGGAATTACTGCAGAAGAATACAATTTCTTCAGGTCAGACCTTGAACGAACTGGGGCACTTGAAAATGCGGTATTGTTCGTCAATCTTGCTGATGACCCAGCTGTCGAACGAATTATCACACCACGTCTTGCTCTTACAGCGGCAGAATACCTTGCCTTTGAGAAAGATTACCACGTTCTTGTTATTTACACGGACATGACAAATTATTGTGATGCACTTCGACAAATTGGTGCGGCTCGTGAAGAAGTACCCGGACGTCGTGGTTACCCAGGTTACATGTACACTGACTTGGCAATGCTCTACGAGCGTGCTGGAATTGTGAAAGGAAAGAAAGGTTCCATCACCCAATTCCCAATTCTGACCATGCCTGGTGATGATATCACCCATCCCATACCCGACCTGTCCGGATATATTACTGAAGGTCAAATTGTGATTAGTCGTGAATTGCACCAGCAAGGTATCTATCCTCCAATCAATGTCCTTCCGTCGTTGTCACGACTGATGGGTTCTTGTATTGGTGAGAAAACCACACGAGAAGACCACAAATCAGTTTCAGACCAAATGTATGCGGCTTATGCACAAGGTCGAGAACTTCGAGGATTGGTAGCGATTGTCGGTGAAGATGCACTTAACGAGCGTGATAAACAGTTGTTGGATTTCTCGGGTGTGTTTGAAGATAAATTCCTTAGACAATCACGAGACGAAGACCGAACAATCGATGAAACGCTCGACTTGTGTTGGACATTGATGTCTTCCATCGACACAAAGTACCTTGTTCGACTCGACCAGAAGTGGATTGAAAAGTATCACCCAGAAAACAGAACTTGAGTAAAAAGAGGACGTGAGTAGCATGGCTTTGGATATCAAACCAACACGCAGCGAACTCATTAAACTTAAGGCACGAATCAAACAAACCAAGAATGGGTATAATCTTCTCAAGATGAAAAGAGATGGTCTCTTCCACGAATTCCGACAACTTCTCTCCGAAATGATTGAAGCTAAGCGAGACTTAACCAAAGCATATCAATTGGCTAAACAGAGAATTGACTTAGCAAATGCCATCGAAGGCGGTCTTGCAGTTCGAGCGGCTGCAATTGCGAATTCCGCCCATCCGGAAGTTGAAGTTGAGCGACGAAACATCATGGGTGTGGTCGTTCCTTCGGTCAGTGGAACGAATCTGAAATCTACGTTTCGTGAGCGTGGAGTCGGTTACATCGGCTCATCTCCATACATCGATGAAGCGAGCGATTCATTTGGTGAATTGATAGAAAAAATAGTCAAAGCATCCGAAATGGAAGCAACACTCAAGCGACTCTTACAAGAAATCGAGGCTACAAAGCGAAGAGTGAATGCACTCGAATTCAAAGTGATTCCCGAACTTGAAGAAGCAAAAGTCTTCATTCAATTGCGACTTGAAGAAATGGAAAGAGAAGAAACATTCCGGTTAAAGCGATTCAAGAACAAATAATCATGAAGTTATTTTCAATCTTTCAATCGTTGGTTTCTTGATGGTTGCCGATGACAGCATGGTGCGAGGGGGCTTTTCAATGACGACAGATTTCGTTTCAGACAAAGGAGAAGAGCCCCTTCATCTTCATCCTAAACCATGGAATCAACAAGATCTCATCGAACAAATCGTTGCACGTTATTTCGGAATTCTATCTAATCGAGGTGGGCGTTGGCCAACTTACACGATACAAGCATTGGATGAGGAAGATGATATTCACGAAGCACACCGTTCATTGAATAAGCATCTTGAAAAATTAGGTTGGATGTCAAAAATATTGAACGATGAACCATATGCCTTAATTGTTTTTCCAACCCCTGAACGCCAATTTGCTTCATCAAAAACGAAATCATTGTTCTGGATTTTTTCGTTCTTTACTTCGTTGCTCGCAGGGAGTTTGTTTGTGGATCATTTATTTTCAACAACTTCGGAGCAATTGATGTATGCATTAACTTACTATGCGATTCCCATCATGATTGTCCTCTTTCTCGCAAACACAATTCAAAAGTCGATTGCAAAGAAGCACGGTGTCCGATTAGGTCCAATTCTGCCTATTCCTGACCCTTCGATCATCTTGTTTTATTTTGGTATCTTACCTCAATCATTACTTCTATGGCCATTTGGAATCCTATTTTTACCCACGTTGCCTCGTATGGATGCACGTCCATGGCCCGATAGGTATTCGCTTGGAATTTCTTCCATCGTAGCACCGGTTACGCTTTTCATTTCAGGATGCATACTTTTTCTCTCAGGATTATTTTTCACCAAAGACTTTGTTGAAATATCCGGTCAGCCATATGCAATTGAGCCCCCGCTACTCATGGAGTTTTTGAGCCAGACCTTGCGTTTAGAATCTGCTGATGTATTGTATGCATGGGCACATCCATTTGTTTTTGCTGGCATGTTCTTTCTTCTTCTTTCATGGGTTCTTCTTCTTCCTGTACCCACATTCCCGGGAGGCAGAATCATGATATCAAGAATGGGAATGATGGAAGGTCGTAGTGCAAGTACCCAAACATTCTTGCTTCTTGTATTCTTGATTTTTGCATTGTTGTTTGATGTTTTTTCATCGTTCGGCATATGGTTCTTGATTCTATCAATCTGTTTACCGCTCATATTCTTCTATGGAAGTGATATTCGTAGTCCTTTTATCACCAATGAAACAATAGAATTGAACGAGTCACAACATCGTCGACTTGGTACTCTCCTTATCCTTATCTTTATTCTCGCACTCCCAAATCAATCACCATTGGGTTTCAATGATTCTTGGGATGAACCTCTAGTATTGTCGACAGACAAGTTAGCCATCGCCGAACTACAAGATGATGGTACTTGGTTGTCGAAGACTCAAATTGATTTTGAAAACCCTTCTTCAATTGAACAAAAATTTACAATTTCAGCCTATGTTGAACATGAATTTGGGGATTGGCAATTACAATGGGATTGTGCAGGTGAAGAAACTTATGACCATGACGGTGAGGGTTGTGGAGCTGATGTTCGCCCTGGCTATCTGCATAGAATGTGGCTCAACCTTACTTGGAACTCGCCTCACATACCTTATGCTATGGATGTGGTTGTTGTTGTTGAAATTAACGATGAAATAGAATTTTTTACATGGCAACTTGTTCCAGATGCACCGATTTATACCTCTGATTCTTGGATGCTTCAACAATCAGGTTTGGAAACGACGTGGTGTGCAGAGATTTTCACAAAGTCATTACAAAAGCAGCAGTTTAATGTGAGTCTTGAATATCTACACATCCAAAATCTTCAAGCCGATGCTCTTCGACTTCAAGACATGCTTTCGAATGCAACAACATTTGCAGAGAGTTTACCAGAAAAAATCTGTTTCAATGGTCTCGACGAGATTATCCATTTTGTTGCGCAACCGATTCTTCAAATCAATAACCAAAGCTATGCTCCCATGTTTCCAACTCTGCGAGAACTCCAAATGATTGTACCTTCAGAAGGTTGGCTCATAGGAAACGATGAAGCATCATCATGGGGTTCATTCTTTGAACATGATCAAATATTGGCAGCGAATGAACCCTGTCCTCTAAACCCAGTCGTGAGTGTACCAACAAAACCAAGTCAAGGCCAATGGGTTTGGAATACGAATATTAAACCAATAGCCCGCATCCCTCAGGTCGAAGGTGGCAGCAATTTGACAATGCTGGTTGAACCTTCAAAGAACATTTCAGTGTGTGACGACTCATTCAATCCTTATCCATTGTATCAAATGACTTCGATAGAAGGGCCAGAATTGGTTGCCTTTTGGCAAGGTGGAATGACACGATTATGGACAACACCTTGGTTTGTTGCTATGAATGGCACATTTTTCGCAGCACAAGATGGAAATCTCACACTTCACAATCCAAATGATGAGGATGTACCATTTCGCTTATCGATTGTTGGCGACGGAGATTCCTGGACCCTCCCTTCGATGCTGACCGTTAACGAAACATTGCCACAGGGCACACATCATATTCAATTTACACCACCAAATTCACCATACTCTGCATTTTGGATCAGTCACCAATCTGGTGAAATTGTGTTCCATTTCACGAGTTTTAGGTGATTTGAATGTTCAGAGTTTCGATATTTGGTGTCGGGGCAATCGGAGGGGTTGTTGCAGCATCCCTTTCGAATGAGAAAGAGACTGCAATTCATCTCCATGTTCGAGGTGCATGGGGTTCCCATTTAATGTTAAATGGCATACATATCGAGGGTGAGGCATCAATGCTCGTGCCGCCCAAAAGATTTGATTTTACATTTCATGAGCAACCGTATCCACAGGTGATGGAATCTTCTTCTGATGTAGCAATTATTTGTAGTAAGGCAACGGATATTGAGGCTTTGCTTCCACTGGTTCGACGTACTCTAAAACCTGAAGGCATTGTCTGTATTCTTTCAAATGGCTTAGGACTTATTGAGATATCTCGTCGATATTTGCCTGTTGAAACTTTGGTTTACTCCTCGATTACTCATGGTGCTTTCCGTGATGAAAATAGCATTATCTGGGCAGGAAAAGGGGGCATACAAATAGAACATCCTGACCAAGTGCATTACAATACAATCCTTGAACACCTTATTGATTTGTTCAAGTCGGCAGGATTGAATCCAATCATCAAAGATAATGGTCGGGCAATCGTTTGGGATAAGGCATTACTGAATATTGCAATCAATCCAATCGCCGCATTAACTGGAAAGAAAAATGGGGAGTTGCTACAACCCAATCTTTTCCAAAATTGCATGCATCTTTTCAAAGAAGCTTCGACGCTTGCTTCATACGAAGGTGTTGATGTGATGGACGAATTTCAATTTGAACCTCGATTGCAGGAAGTCCTGAGTTTAACTTCAGAAAATCAATGCAGCATGCTACAGGATATTCAGTTTGGAAGAGAAACTGAAATCGATTTTCTCAATGGAAAAGTTGTTGAATTAGCAGAAAAACATGGCTTGTCTCTGCCTAGGAATGCACTCATTACAGACCTCATTCGTTCAATTCACCCTACGAAGTCTGTGTTGAAATGAAGACCACAATTTTTTTCTTGATTGATGGCATCTTGGATGACTAATTTTCCAACGAGAACAAGATTTCTCAATTCAATTAATTCTCTTGTTGGGATACTCGATTCCCAAATTAGGTCGATTTCACTTTCCAATAATCCAACTCTACGTTCTGCTCTATAGAGCCTCTGATTTGTGCGAACAATACCAACTTCATTGAACATTGTATGCTGTAGGGATTTGAGATCGTTACGTAACGGTGCATGTTCCTTCAGATGTTCCAAACCATCTGCTCTCCAATCTGGAATTTCGCCCTCATACGATGTGTGGTGATTATCAATGATGTGCTGTGCAGCATTGTAAGCATAGACAACTGCTTCAAGTAAACTGTTGGAGGCTAATCGATTTGCACCATGCATCCCTGTGCAAGCAACCTCACCGATTGCATATAATGAAGGTATGACGTTTTGAGTCCCGCGAAGATATGATTGCCCGTATTTATTCACTTTTATGCCTCCGACTATGTAATGGGCTGCAGGGGAGACGGGAATTGGGTCTACACCTAGTTTTAATCCAAATTCGTGAAGATGTTTACTCATTGTAGGAAATTGATCATTCAAATCCTCGGCATCGAGATGAGATGTAATGAGATAAACACAATCGTCTCCTGTACGCTTGAATACAGTATCTATTGCTCTTGCAAGAACGTCTCTTGTTGCTAATGAACCCATGTTTGAAAATTCATGAGTGAAAGAATATTCATCGGGAGACGGTTGTTCCACGGGAGAGTTTTGGCAATCCTTCATCCATGTATGTAGTCCGGCAGAGTCCAAGAGCACTGCTCCGTGTCCTCTTAGTGCTTCAGTGACTAAAAAAGGACGATGTTCTTTGAGTGTAGATGCTGTTGGATGAAATTGTACAAAAGCCATGTCTTTGATGTGTGCGCCAAATCGGTGTGCCATGCCGATTCCATCTCCAGTCGCCACATCGGGATTGGTTGTCTTCTCCCAAAGTACGCCTACACCACCCGTGGCAAGGATGACAACATCACTTTGAATGGTTTGAATCTTCTTTGAGATTTGATCGTAACACCATATGCCTTTGACACCGTGCTCAGGGTTTGAGTAATCTTTACGAATCAAGTCAATAGCAAGTGTGTTCGATAAAATTGTTATTCTTGGATGCGATTCAGATTTCCTGACGAGGGCACGTTCAATTTCTTTACCAGTAGCGTCTTTTGAATGTAAAATACGGTGTTCGCTATGGCCCCCTTCCCGAGCAGTGGAAAATTTGCCATTCCTCTCTTTTTGAAAATCAACCCCATAAGAAACGAGGTCTTCAATTCTAAGATGTGCTTGTTCAACAACCATTCGAACGATTTCTTCATCACACCTGCCATCGCCAGCTGTTAATGTGTCTTTGATGTGAGAGGCAATGCCGTCTTTGTTCGTTTGATCCAAAATGGCAGCAATACCTCCTTGTGCCCAATTTGTTGAGGAATCTTTTGTTCTTTTTTTTGTGATGATTGTGACTGTGTGACCTGCTTCAGCTAATTGGAGTGCAGTGAAGAGCCCTGCGATTCCAGAACCCACAATCGCAACATGTACCATCTGAGATTCTCCTTAGTCCTCCGTCGGTCATCATGGTTATCTCGTTTATCATAGGAAATCCAAGCATTGATGATGCGATAATTCTAATGATTGGGTGCGTTTTCGACAACCATGGGCGCAAAGAAAGGTCTAGGGACCATCATTGGCGGTGCCATAGTCGCCTTTGTTGTACTCAACGCCCAATTTGGCCTTGTTGCTCCTATGTTTATCGGAGATTCTGAAGGCTACAAACTGGATGTTGTTCTCCTCGCAGACCCGAATTGTGCCTTTCAAACCATAGAAAATGAATTGCAGACCTCCGGTGCATCATACTGTCTACAAGAAAAAGGGCAGTGGAATGGTGCTGATTTCATGATGCTGGCAGAAGGTCTCGTCATTCTCCTAGCTGGTCGGTGGGAATTGCCTCAACACAAGAGATGGGCTCAACGAGTTCGTAAAGTTGGCTTTGTCACCGGAATTGGTCTTTTTTCGATTGCAATTCTCGACCGCTTTGGATTGCTCCCACACGCTGCAAGTTCAGAAGGCTTGGCGACCTTGATGCCGTTCAATATTCAACCCTGGTTACTCCAAATTGCTATTGCAGGGCTTGGGTATATGCTGATTCGCGGACCCAAATACTGGGACCCAATCGCACTTGAGCAATCTAGAGAAAAGACGCTTGTAAAGAGAGAGCGAAAGGAAGCCTTTGCAAATGCCTTTTACGCCAAAGAAGACACAACCCATGACAAAACAAAAAATCGTATTCAGCGTTCCCGTCTCTTACAAGAAGACACCAATTTGAAGATGAAAAAGAGAAGACAAGGTCTCCTCGTCATGGCGACATGCCCGTATTGCAAAGGGAAAGGCTGCAAAAAATGTAATCAATTGGGTGTATTTTGATATTGCTCGGCAAACAAAATCAACCTACAAAATCGTGGTGCTAAGGTGCATTTAATTCAAATTCTTTAAATCCTGTTAAATTTCGGTGTAAGGGGTAGGCCGAGAAAAACCTTCTCGGTTGGAGGGAATGGGATTGTATCTTAAATCAGTCGAAGTTGAAAATTTTAAGTCCTTCAAAGGAGAAGTTTCCATACCGCTGGACCGAGGTTTTACTGCTATTACAGGCCCAAACGGCTCTGGAAAATCGAATTGCGGAGATGCAATTCAGTTTGTTCTTGGTCCAAAATCAAACCGCGTGATTCGGGCTCAAAATGTCAAAGATCTCATCTTTAACGGTGGGAAAAATTCCAAACCAGCAAGGCAATGCAAAGTTACCTTAAAATTTGCAAATCCAAAAATGATGGATGGCAGACGCCGATTAGCAATTGACTTCGATGAGGTCGAGATGACCAGAGAAGTTCGACTCACCTCATCCAATAATGCAGTGACGACGTATCTTCTCAATGGTGAAGAAAGTTCTCAAAAATCATTTCATCGTATTCTAACTTCCGCTAATGCGAGACCAGATGGTTACAACATTGTGCTACAAGGCGACGTAACAAGTTTAGCAAAAATGACAGCAATTGAACGAAGAAAAGTTCTCGACGGCGTCGCTGGCGTCACTCTATACGACGATGAGATTCGAAAAGGCGGCAAACAAAAAGAAAAAGTCGAGGCCTACATTGAACGAATCGAACTCCTTCAAAAAGAACAACTTTCGAGGCTTAACACCTTAAAAGAAGAAAAGAAGGTTGCAGAAAAGGCAAAAGCCGTTATTGACTCAATCCATGAAACTAAAAAATTGCTCCTTCAATCGAGGTATTTGACATCGAAAAATGAAGTCGAGTTTCAAGTCGCTGAGCGACAACGGTACTATGATTCCGAAAAGCAACTCCGAAACCTTCACATTGAAACAATGCAAACTGTTCAACAACTCGATGATCAAGTTTCAGAACTGCAAAAACAAATCAATGAAATTCTTGGAGGGGAAGATAATAAAATCAACACGATCATCCAAGATTTGCATGTGAGTATTGCTCGAATTCGTGACAAGAAAGACGCAATGCAAGAGCAATCTGATGAAGATGAAATAGAAATAAAGTACGTCGATGAAGAATTGGTCGGTGCGGAAAAAGAACTCATTGTTTTTACTGCTGAGTTGTCAAAAGCAGAAGAACTTCTTACCGAAGCGATGAATCAACTCAGTGTTGCTCAAAACGAAAAACTTGAACTGGATGAAGCACTTTCTCAAATTGGTGAACAACATCAATCCCTGGCCAACGCCTTAGAGGACGCAGAGACTCAGGTTGATTTATGCCAAGATTCTGTACAAAAGGCCCAATCAAAAGTCGACAAAATTGCTACGCAAGTCGAACTCTTGCATGAGGAACTAGCACAATCAAGAGATGAACTCGAAAAGAATCAAATCGCCCTAGGTGAAATTGAACTTCAAGAAGAGGATTTGAAAGACGAGGCACCACAATTTGACCGTGAAGCTCTATCAAAGCGTTTGATAGAATCACAAAATGCTGAATCAAAATTGGTTGAGGAGATTGCCCTCATTGAATCAAAACTTCGAGATTCTGAACGAAAATTATTCACCGCCCGTCAAGAATTGGAGTCAAAATCTGGCTCAAAGGGATTGGCTGGAGGTGCGAGTTCGGTCATCTCTGCCAGAGATAAAGGCGAATTGTCTGGAATCATTGGAACAATTGCAGAACTATGTGCTCCAAAGAACCCTGCCCACGAGAATGCGCTTGGTACTGCTGTTGGCGGTGGTATGACATCAGTTGTTGTTGAGAGCGATGAAGATGCAGCACGGGCAATTCGATGGCTTAATGAAAAGAATGCAGGCCGTGCAACCTTCCTGCCACTGAACAAATTAACAAACACGAGGGCATTAGGAAAGTCGCTTATCGTGGCTAAAAAAGATGGCGTTGTGGGCTTTGCTCATGATTTACTCGATTTTGACCCACGGATTGAGATTGCCGTTCGGTATGTTTTGCGAAATACGTTGATTGTGGATAGTTTATCCACAGCACGAAAACACATGGGCGGTGTTCGTTTGGTTACACTTCAAGGTGATGTTACCGATGCTGGAGGAGCAATGGTCGGTGGCTCAAAGCGGAAACTTCCAGTTACATTCGGAGGGAAAATCCAGGGAGCATCTGAAATTGATAAATTAACCAATGAAGTTGACCGCTTGCAATTGATGGCAGATACAGTTTCTGCGGCTCTCCTTGAAGCCCGTTCGATACAAAAGGAAGTAAGGCAACAAATCAATCAAGTCGTAGAAAACGATTACACAGAGCGAGTCCAAACACTTCGTGCTGAAAAGAAACAAATGAAACAAGTATTCTCCAACGCCCAAATAAAACATGAGAAGTTAGAAAACAGATTACAAGAACTTCATGGTCAAGCAGAATCTGCATTACAGGGCCTTGACTTAGCTCAACTTTCGCTCGATGAAAGCAAAAGTCAACGAGAACAAGCATCCAAAGAACTTCAAGACGCAAGTCCCGAGCAACTTCGAGTTCGAATTCATGAAAACGAACTGTTGATGGTTTCCGCTGAAAGTCAGAAATCACAAGCCGAGAATTCAATAGAAAAGGGTGGGTCCCATCAACAAATTTTGCAACGACGGGTTGATGAGTTAACCAATAGAAGATTGAAACTTTCATCAAACGTCGAACAGACTACATTGGATTTAATCAAACTTCAAGATGAAATGGAAGGTCTTGAGGTTCAACTCATAGCAAAAGAAGAAGAACGTGCTGAGTTCCTTTCTGAACATAAAGAATTGGAAGATTCAAGGATGGAACTTGTAGAATTGAGAGGTCAAAAGAAATCTCTTGCTGAGCAACATTTGGAAAATGCAAACCAACATCGAAGATTAGCTGATGACATCAATCGTACAATAATGGATCGAGTACGAGAGCGAGATGAAATGTTGGAAGCAATGCTTGAGGATGGTTTGTCGGAAGATGAATTACCAGAATCAATTCCGAATGTAGGCGAACTCGAGCGGAAATTACGTTCTCTTGACAAAAAATTGGATGAATTTGGTGCAGTGAATATGCATGCAATCGAGCAATACAATGAGGTCGAACAGCGATTGAATCTCATGAAAGACGATTTTGCATCGTTGCAATCTCGTCGAAAAGAACTCATTCAACTCACTGAACAGTTAGAAGAACAGCGGAAAGACAGATTGCTCAAAGTCTTGAAAGAAGTCAATAAAAATTTCAAAGAAGCATACAAAATACTCTCTGATGGTGGTCGAGGGGAATTGTTTCTTGAATCGCCCGATGACCCATTCAAAGGAGGTCTAGAATTGTGGGCACAGCCAAGAGGAAAATCAGAGAAGGTGAATCGTCATCAACTATCAGGCGGTGAACAATCAATGGCTGCACTTGCCCTCATATTTGCAATTCAAGATTATGACCCAAGTCCATTCTATTATTTCGATGAAGTTGACCAAAACCTCGATGCTTACAACGCTGAAAGAATTGCAAAGATGTGCAGGGCTCGTAGTCAAAAAGCTCAATTCATTATGGTGACATTGAGAAAAGTCTCCTTGATGCTTGCAGACCATCACATTGGGATTACTCACGGCGGTGACGGATGTAGTCGACGGATACTTGATTTCGACAGAGAACGAGCAATAGAAATCGGTGAGAAACACTTTGTTGAGTCTCCAAACGATGCTAAAATCAATGAAACAAGGTTGCTTGAAGCAGAAAATGTTGAGTCATCAATGCCAAGAATACCAGAGGAGTTACCGCCTCCAACAAGTTTGGGTGGTTTGCTATCGCATCTTGAACCCGCGGTTGAGAGTGGTCTCGAACATCTTTCAGAACGTGCTTCAGAAATGACTGAGGAGATTGAAGAAACACAAGAATACCTTCAATCTTTGAGGGATGTCGATGTTGAAGAAGAACAAAATGACGACGACTCTATTGAGGTTGAAGAATAGAAAAGGTGAGCGTATGGAGAAACAAGCTGCACTTGACAAATGGTTCCTTCGACAGGACATCATTGACAAGTTGGTTGCCGTAGGCGAAGATTCGACATCTGCCTCCGAGTTCTCCGATAGAATCATGGCATTTGCAAGTTTTGAAGAAGCAGAATATCAAACATTGAGCGATCCTTTTGATCGGTCTGTCGCACTAGTGTTTTCACTTGTAAAAGAAGAACAATTCAATGCTTGGAATATCAATCTCGAGTCATTTTTGAAAGAATTTACAACTCGAGTAAAGCAGGAAGCGGAAGCATTGGACCTACCAGCTTGTGGCCGCCTAATACGTATGTCATGGGAAGTTTTGCATCATCAATCATCTGAATTATTTGAGAAAATTCAGTATTCAGAAGAAGAGTTTGAAGATGAAGATTTGCACTTTTCCTGGCAAGATGAATATGTAGACGAAGAATATCTGTTCACCCAAACAGTCCTTGAAGGAAAAAGCGAAGAATTTCTCCCTCAATTCTTCGATGGCAGAATTCGACGTCAAGAAGGTCGAAATGTCACATTAGCAGAATTACTGGCAGCATTCAAGGACGCAGCGGATGATGCAGAAATGGTCAAACAGCGTGAGGAAATGCGAATATTGAACAAAGCAGAACTCGACCAATACATGTCAAATGTCGATGGGAGAATGCACAATGAAGACCTTGAAGGTGATATTCTACGTTCTTGGCAAGCAATACGTGGCGTAAGTAAATCCCGAAAGACCACAAAAGTTGCGATTGACGATGTCGTCGATGGACTCTATGAATTGAGTGAAAAGCATGATGATAGTCATTTAGAGGCAAAGGTGAGTGCATTCATTTCGGGGCTTTTTTTAACCCACAGAGGATTCATTTCAGTCTCACAGTCAAGTGAGTCAGAACCTATTTACTTTGAAGATTTACATCCTGATATCGATGATTTTGATACAATTCTCAATGTAACGAAATCGATGATGGATGATGCATCAGAGGAAATATCTTCAAACAAAACAGGACATGAACTCTATCTCGAAAAATTGGCAAAACGTGCTGAAGAACAACGGCAAAGAGAAGAGAGAAAACGACTGAAGGAACAGAAAAGCGAAGAAGTAGATGAAGAACAATCTCTTCTCGATGAGGATTGGTTGGTGGAATAATGGAATCCAATGAAGAGATTCCCCTTGAAACTTTGCTCGAGGCAACAATGTTTGGTGCAGGTCGATCAATGTCGGTCTCAGAATTATGTGAATCATTAGGTTATGATGAAGAGGAAATGCTTGACTCCCTTTGTGCCCTACAAGCAACGCTGCGTCGGAGGAGGTATGGTGCATTACAACTTTCAGAAATAGGTCAGATGTGGGCCTTGGAAGTCAAACCTTCGATCACACAAATGCTTCCAAAAGATGTCAAACCTGACATGCCTCAAAAGTTATTGAAAGCAGCATCACTTATCGCATATCATCAACCGATTGCTCAGTCAAGATTGGTGGACATGCTCGGGCCTAAAGCGTATGACTATGTTCGAGAGTTAGCTCAAGCGGGTATGATCGATCGTCGTAAGGATGGCTCAACACGTCGTTTGACAACAACTCGGAGGTTTGCAGAACTTTTTGGCTGCCCTGAAACAGACAAAAAGAAGGTAAGAGATTGGTTCAGAGCGAAAGTCAAATCTTCGGGAATCCTCGACTCATTACAAGATGAGCACTTGGTCTTACAAGAAAATGAAGATGAGCAGGAAAACTAATTCTGCCTCATTTCGTTAAGCAAATCGTTCACCAGTGTTTGTGTGATTTGACCCTGCTTTGAGTGAATCCGTTGAACCAATTCATCGATTTCATGCTCAAGAGCACCCGATGTCATTGCCATATTTTTGACATGTAATTTCATATGTCCTTTTTGGATTCCATCAGTCGCCAGTGCCCGCATAGCCCCTAGATTTTGAGCCAGTCCTGCACTCACCATGATGCCTGCTAGTTGACGAGCTGATGTGATACCTAGAATCTTCAAATTTGCCATCGCTGTAGGGTGAACTTTGGAAGCACCACCGACAATACCAACAGCAATTGGCACTTCGATTGAACCAACCAAATTTCCATCCACATCCACGGACCATGTTGACATCGATGTGTATTGCCCTCCAATCGATGCATAAGCGTGACAACCTGCTTCAATCGCTCTCCAATCTTGGCCACATGCTACTGCTATGCTACTAATTGCATTCATGATTCCTTTGTTATGCGTAGCTGCACGATAAGGATCACCTTTTGCAAAGAGGTACGCTTCCATGACTTTCTCAATGACCTCTGAGCCGGATTCAACCGAGCCATCGTGACTCATCTCTTGGGGTGTGAAGATGGCTGTTGAACGTGCAAGTCGATGGGTTGCTAGATTCGATAGAATCTTGAGATGGGCTCTTCCATCTGTCAGTGATTCGAGAAACGGTGCAATTCGCTCCGCCATTGAATTGACAGCATTTGCACCCATAGCATCTTGGCAATTGATGTGCAAATGAACGATGACCATGTCCAATCCATCCACTGATAGCCTTCTACAATCGATGTCTTTACAACCGCCACCCAATTCAATCATTTTTGATTCGACGTTATTTGCTTTCTCGATAATCTCTTGCTTTGCATTAAGGATGATTTGAATCGCTTCATTTCCGTCTTTCAGGTCAAGCAATTGAATCTGGCCAATCATCACAGGGTTATCGATATC
>Ga0255776_10001843_pt1 | contig 24000 bp, 20 predicted proteins | sample 071ome_19_FD_179974 | JGI IMG/M metagenome (GOLD analysis project Ga0255776, IMG submission 179974) | Coastal salt marsh microbial communities from the Groves Creek Marsh, Skidaway Island, Georgia - 071413AT metaG (version 2) | ecosystem: Environmental > Aquatic > Marine > Intertidal zone >... | reverse complement strand
GACTCCGCTGGTCGCTCCTTCGAGCACCGTCGGGGCTGGATTGAAAAGCTGATTCTCGATCACAATCGTCTGTGGACCGTCATCTGTGGACGTCATGCTGTACACTAACCTAGACTGTCTCGGTATTCATGACATACTTACCTTGCAGACTCAGGACTGTCGATCATCCCTGTAAGTTTTCATCCACTACATTATGCTCGACTTCTTCATTGACAGAATTCTTTTTCTTAAACCTCTGATGCAAGAAAAAACCAACCGCATAAGGAACAATCAATGCCCCCAACACCTGCCCCAGCACGAAGTAACGTTGATCAAGAGGTACAGTATCCGTATTAAAAATCGGGAGGATTCCAATAACGATAAATACACCTCCCACGACTAAATAGCCAAAAGCACCGTTAACAGGACGTTTTACAATCATTGAAAAAATCTTTGCACCGATCAAGAACAGCGCAAGCAATATAAAGTGGGAAATCATCGGTATCATTTGTATTTTCCTGTGTTAACCGTGGCTTGACTCTTATCTTTTAATTTCAGCTCATCATGTGAAGCCCGACAGTCATTTACAAGCATCGGCATCATCTGTGAACAGTCATCCTAACTGCTTGTTGCATATTTCGACTGAGATATAACTTCTCTTGCATGCTCTAGATCACAGTCGTATTTACTGAGATCATAAACACAATAATTTTTTTCACCTAAAACCTTTGAACCAAGCATGCGTACCACCCTAAGAGGAAGATCCAATGCCTTTAGCTCCGACCGGCTATCATTTGTTCTTTCAAAAGTAACGTGAGGCCAAGGTGGCATTTTACAAGTTTCCACTTCAAGACCATGCCTAAAATCCACTAAGTTCATATTAAGCTCGGAGAAATCACAATTTGATATTTTTGCTTCAAACCCTTCACTTTCAATATCCGGCGAACCCAGAACTGAACCTTCTAGAGAACCATAAAATTTACAGTCGATGAATTGCACTAATTTGAAGTTATTAGATTTTGCTCTCTTGCACTTTATAGTGCAGTTTTTAAACACTACTTTTGAAATAATTGATTTAGATAAACCCTCAATTATTACTTCACAACTCACGATCCTGGAGTTTGTGATTCTCGGTGCTTCTTTCGACTTCGGGTGGCCAATGTGAATTTTTTCATTGGTCACGATCTCATCCCTTATATCTATCTCATAGTCCATGCGTAGATCCACTTTTTGGAATTGAAAACATAAAAGTTATCTGTGGACGGTCACACTGACGTTATTTGCTTTTGTTGATAAAAGCAAATTTACCTTTCACACTCTGCCCTCTTATATTTTCACACCAAATCTTATAAAATGGATAAATAACCGCTGATCCGATTAATAAAAATATAAAACCGAGTGTTGAGTACATCAAGGTAGATAAAATCAAAATTTTAGCTTCGGAACTTTCCCCAGCAAATACGTTACTGATGACCAGATGAAAGCCAACACCGAACGCAAACGCCACACCAAAACAAATCCAAATTGCGATGGCCATAAACGAAGAAAAATCAAGCTGAATTCGCGCTTGATCACTATATTGTTCTTTTAATTCCATTTCAGTGTGAATTCCTTAAGTACACAACGCCCATATCTTTCGGCGAGTTTACGAGTCCGAAGCCCACTTGCGACGCAAGGAATTTAGGCTTGAACAACAATTATCTGTTAAGTATTACCAGAATTTCCACCAAGGTTTTACCTTAGCCTCATTTGGCTGAACCGGCTCACTTGAACTGTCACCATAGTTGAAGTTTATTTTGAAGTTCCAAGAATTATCTTGTTGAAAAAAATGTACTACCGACTCAACCCAAATATGGTCATTATTTCTCATGGACACATACAGCTCTTCGCACAATTGGCGAAGTTCACCGCTAATTTGTGCCTTCTCTTCTTGAGCCTCTGACTTCAAAGAGTAATTTATTGCTTTGCCATCACAATCTATTTTAAGTAAACCTTCGCTCCATGACTCTGGTGAGCATCGAATGCTCTCAGCGACAAGATCTTGGATTATTTCATTGTACTCAGCTAGATTATGTTGAGTCATTTCTACTCCCTTAAAAGATACTTAACGCCTCAAACACCGGCTTGGTGAAGTTGGCGGCTTTTTTGGTACAAAAAAGATGACAGCTTTGCCGAGTCCGAGTGCTTTGACTTGTTACGTGTTGGCTGGATATACATTAACTAAATCTGCACCTTTTTTCTGAAGTGACTTTGCTTCTGGAGCAATGTAGAAATCACCATATTTTTCCCAGTTGGATTTTACCCATTTGCAAAGCTTGTTATACGTTGGCTTTGTCTGTTTATGAAGCTCTGGTACGTCATTTGATAGGTAGAGGTGGCCTAAAACTAAATAATTATCTCTTTCGTAAGCACGCATTGTAGTGGTTCAATGATCCCGGACACCCAGATAGGTGGTAACCTTACCATCAAAGAGGTGTTTAATGACAAGAAGACAACGTCGCTCATTCACTCCGGAGTTCAAGCTTGAGGCAGCATGCCTAGTTCTTGATCAGGGGTATTCAATTACAGAAGCCAGCCGATCGCTGGATGTTGGTGAAACGGCTCTGAGGCGCTGGGTCGAGCAGTTACAGAAAGAGCGGGATGGTACCACTCCGAAGTCGAAGGCTTTGACTCCTGATCAGCAAAGGATTCAGGAGCTTGAAGCCAGAATCAAACGGCTGGAAGACGAAAAACGAATATTAAAAAAGGCTACCGCTCTCTTAATGTCAGACGAATTCAAAAATATGCGCTGATAGACCGTTTGAGAGAGTGCGATACGGTAGAACTGGTCTGTCAGGCTTTCGGAGTAAAACGCTCCAGTTACTACGATTATCGTAGCCGTAAAAAGAGAATCAATGTCCGGCGAGTGAAACTCAAGGCCCTCGTAAATCGAATATTTACCGAGGCCAGGTCGAGCGTTGGCAGTCGCGGCATTAGGAGTATTTTAGCGGATGAGGGAGTAAACGCAGGTCGATACCTTATTCGCCGCCTGATGAAGGAATCAGGATTGATTTGCAAACAGCCTGGACCGCACAAGTACAAACGGGCATCTGTTGAGCACATTGAAATTCCTAACCGGCTCAATCGCCAGTTTGAGGTGGCTGCGCCAAACAAAGTTTGGTGCGGTGACATTACTTACATCTGGACGGGCCAGCGCTGGGCATATCTGGCCGTCGTCATGGACTTATACGCTCGTCGGGTCGTTGGCTGGGCCATGTCAGAAAGAGCCGATAAAGAGCTGGTGATAAAAGCGCTGGATGAAGCATGGAATCGACGAGGAAAGCCTTCTGGTGTCATGTTTCACTCAGATCAGGGAAGTCAGTATATGAGCCTGAAATTTCGTCAACGGCTGTGGCGATATAAGATGGTTCAAAGCATGAGTCGCAGAGGTAATTGCTGGGACAATGCCCCGATGGAGAGATTGTTCAGAAGCCTGAAAACTGAATGGATTCCTGATCTTGGGTACCGTTCATTGGCAGAAGCGAAAATGGATATTGGGAGTTACCTGATGGGATATTACAACCAGAGGCGGCCACATCAGTTGCATGGTGGAATCAGCCCTCAGGCGGCAGAAGAAAAACTTAAAACCGTGTCCGGTATTAGTTGACCACTACAAAGTAAACTTAACCCCCTGGTGGACGACGGAGACGAGTTCTCCTGCTCCAGCTTTGGGGCGTGAGAGGATTTCGATAGAGCAAGGATGCTCTGGTATTTTTCGTTGCACTCTCATAGATTACTCCTTTGATGTGCGTTACGGTTAGGGTAGAATATGATTCGATTTTAAAAATCAGGCTGGATTTAAAATCTAATTCGCATATAGGATATTATTCTGTCTAGAGTTGCAAGAGGGCATTATGAGCCAGTTGGTTACCTATAACAGTTTGGTTGGCTATCAACTACTGGAGCGCCGGAAGGAATTGGGAGTAGACCAGGCCACAGTCTCGATGAAGACGGGTATCTCTCAACCGGTACTTTCTCGTCTGGAAAAAGGTGCAGCGATTATCTCTACGGATCAGTTATTCGTTATCTGTCAGGCGCTAAAGTGCAGACCATCAGACATCCTTAAAGCTGTCGAATCTGTGGTTGATAAACTAAACGGGAACGAGCAACTTGAAGTGAAAACCACAAAGGAAGCAAACACTGCAGGGGCGTTTCTTGCTGGTGCGGCAATCGGAACCGCGTTGACTTTTCTACTATCGAAGAAATGATTGTTTGATCGAACTATTCCTACATCCGGTTGATTCAAGCCCCTCCCGGCAACTCCCCATCCACCAGCAACCCTTCCAACGCAAAGCGGATAATCTCCAGCTGGCCTACTTGTTTAAACGACACTTCATCCGCCGTTAGCTGACATTGCCAGCGGGTGAGGTGTTTCGGCGTTTTGCTTTTCATGACTTCTATCGTAAACAGGGCAACGCAGGTGCCTTGTTGTTCGTCCCGTGCGGAGGTGTATTCAAACGTCTGTACATCGGCGTTGCGCATGGCGGTGCCTAGTACTTGAGTTGCGCTGTAATCACTTGGATGTGTGAGTTGGCTTTCAAACTCGGTAAATGGCAGTGCTTGTAATTGGATACCTATATTTGTCTGGTAGTCGGCGCGAGCATGCAGTGCTCGGTGTAGATTACTGGCTGTGGCAGCGGGTTGTGCCTGTGTGCGCTCCCCCCTACAATGACCGCCTTATTGAGGGGAAGCACCAGGAGGAGCACAGCATGGCCAAAGGTTTTGAAGTTACGGGAATCATCCACACCATCGGTGATACGCAGTCGTTCGGACAGAACGGGTTCACCAAGCGTGAGTTTGTCGTCAAACTGACGGGTGAGGGCGAAAAGCCGGAGTACCCTAACTACGTGGCGCTGGAGCTGATTAAAGATAAGTGTGCTCTGATGGACAGCTACCAGCCGGGCGATGAAGTGCAGGTGCAGTTTAATCTGAATGGCCGCCTGTGGAATGCGCCGGGTAAGCCTGAGAAGTGCTTCACCAGTTTGCAAGCATGGCGCGTTGAGCGTGTTGGTGATGCGCCTCAGTTTGCGCAGCAGCCAGCGCCGTCGCAGGCTTACAACGACTTTGACGACGATGTACCGTTCTGAGCATTACATAATGCAACGGTGTTTGGGGGCCTGACCTCCTTACAATGAAGAGGCGCCTTATCAATGGCGCCTTTTTTGTGCGCGCTGGGTTCCCGCCTTCGCGGGAAAGACAGGGAGTGAAGGGGAAAGACAGGGAGTAAGCAGGAAGTACATGTATTTATTCAAACGAATATCAACGAGGTGGTCATGAGAATATTGCTGGCAGGGTCTTCCGGTGGCATTGGAGCGGCGTTGACTGAGCGTTTGCGGGCGCAGGGGCATGAGGTGTTTACCATCAGTCGCAGCGGTGAGGCCTCGGCAGAGCATTGCGTGGCTGACTTATCCCGAGAGTCGTCGATTAAGGGGGTTGCAGAGTTCGCTGCCAATGTAGCGCCCGAGGCAGTGGTGTGCTGTGCTGGCGTATTGCACCAAGAGGGCAAGATGCCTGAGAAGTCGCTGACGCAGATGACCGACGACTGGTTACTGACGAACTTGCAACGGAATCTGCTGCCGCATGTACACCTAGCGCGTGCAGTGGCGCCCTTAGTTAAACGCTCGGCACCGGTTAAGTGGATGTCGTTGTCGGCCATGGTTGGCAGCCTTGAAGACAACGGTCTGGGAGGTTGGTACAGCTACCGTATGAGCAAAGCGGCGCTGAATATGTTCATTCGTAACCTGTCGATTGAGTGGGGTCGCAGGGCACCCGGTAGTGTGGTGGTGGCTCAACATCCGGGGACGACGGAGTCGGAGTTGTCTGAGCCGTTTCAGGCGGGTATTGCCGAAGGGAAGTTGTATACCCGAGAGCAAACCGCTGAACGTTTGGCGACTGTGCTGGAGGGGTTATCGCCGGAACAGCACGGGCGCTTGTTGCATTGGGACGGAAGCATTATTCCGTTTTGATGGGTTCCCGCCTTCGCGGGAAGGACAATAGTGTAACGGGGAACAGTCACCCTCTGTCATCTCCACGAAGAGCCTGCCCCCGCGAAGGCGTGGGGTGGAGATCCATTGCGGTTTACTGAGCAGTTCGCTGTGTTCCCGCCTTCGCGGGAAGGACAGGGGAGTATGCGGGAAGGACATACGATAAAGCGGGAAAGCCAGCAGAGAAAGCGGGAGCGACAACTCCCCCACTTCCTAGAAAACAATCCGCTCCGACCACCCCGGCAACGACATGCCCTCTGCACTCAGTTCAATATCATGGGGCTCTGGCTGCTTTTCTTTATCGCGATAGGGCAGTGGCAGGTTTGCACGGCTAACGGCCGTTAGATAGGTCTGCTGCTTTTCTTTAATGACTTTGTTTCTTTCCAGATAGGTCTGCCACTCATTATCAGCACTCTCTGCTTTAATATGCGCTGTTACCTGATGGCCGCTCAGTACCCAGGCACTGGCGTTGTTGCCACCAAAGCCTTTGCTGTTGATAAACGCCAGGTCGATGTCTCGGGGATCAATCGTGGTATGAGTGAGAGGGATATTTAGCCGTGCCTGGTGTACATCGGCCGCAATAGCAGAAGCGGTAGTAATGCCGGGCAGTAGGCCATGCGTCCAGCTGCCGAGTGTCATTAACAGTTGATCGGCGGAGGCGGCAGAGATGGAATGCCCTAGATGGGCTTTTACCGCACACACCGGCCAATCAGTCAGGTCAAAGGCGTTGGCTAAGCGGTTGAGCATGTCGGATTCGGTGGTGCGGTTTTGTGGTGTGCTGCTGCCGTGGGCTTGTACAAAACTACGTTTCAGAGCGTCTTTCCCGAGGGCACGCTGGGCGCTGGCCATGGCCTTGCCCATGGTGATGTAGTTGCCGATTCCGGGAGCAGAAATGGATTTTTTGTAGCCGTCGGCATGGATAAATACGTCGCCAACCCCGCCAAGAATATTCAGGCCGAGTTCCAGCGCCGTGTCGCGTGAAGCCAGCACAAAGCACTGGGCGGATTCCGCCAGCGTAAACCCAACGTTATCGGCAAAGGGCCGTGAGGCACTGCGATAGTCAGGCTGAGAGTTTTTAGTAGTTTTAGAGTCTGGTGCCATGCTTGTTTGCTGACCCGAAGAGCAACCTTGCAACGCTTGTAGTCGCTCCTCTGTGGCCAGCGCGCCCATGGCGTTGAAGCCCTCGACGATGCCGGCAAGTAGCGGTGCCTCGCTGTTACCCACGAGTACGAGTTTGCGTCGACCGCTGCGAATGTCATCAAGCGCCATGCGCAGGTTGTAGAGAAAGCTGGCGCAGGCGCCATTATTGCTGCCGGTACTGCCCGCATTGCCGAGCAGGTAGGCGTTAATAAAGTCGGCGGGCATGGTTGATATGCCCATGGGTAACTGTCGCGAGGTATTACGCTGGCCGAGTAATGGCGCGCATAGCATGCCGCCAAAACCTTCCATGTCGAGCTGGCCAGCGGTTGACCCCACGTACACCGCAATGTCGTCGGGCGCCAGATGCTGCTTGAGTTCATCGGCGTTCATACCAAGGTTGCCTAAGGCGTCCGCCGCCGCGTACAGCGCCATTTGTAAGCCGCGCGGATGGTGCTTGGATTTGTACAGGCTGCCCGGATGAAACCCTTGTGGCAGTTGCCCGGCACTTTGCACTGCAGAGCGTTTATAAGTGACTTGATAGGTACTTATACCGTTATCTAGTTTTGGGTTTGTCTCAAGTGAATTCCCAGTGTCGCGAGCAGGCTGAGGGGCGGTGGACTCAGAAGGAGGACACGCGTTTGATATCGTCAGGTCTGGGTTGTTCAGGTCTGGGTTGTTCAGGCTTGGGTTGTTCAGGTCTGGGTTGCGGTCGCTCGAGCGCAACTCATGATCGCCAGATTCAGTCACGGGCTGATGAAACACCATCGCTTCTGGCGACCAGCCTCGAACGGCGTGCGTATCGTCGTCCCAGGCTCGCACCAAAGTGCCATTGAGGTTGGCTTCATCGCTGTAATTGCCGGTTAATGTTGCGAGTGCGGCCTTGGTACTCGCTTGTAGCTCAACGGGAAGGGCGTCGTACACCACACGCAAAAACGCCTGATGATCGGAACTGCGACCGGCCGGGTTGATACCGCCGGCCGAGGCAATAATGACGCTGGTAGGGTCGAGACAATCGGTCTGCTTTGCTGACGGTGTTTCTGCTTTACGGTTCATGGTCGGGCTCCGGCGTAAACGCATGGCGGTTATCGCTCGTTAAGTGTGTGCTTTGACTGTCTGTTCTTCAGTGTTCTTCAAATAAAGAGGCCGCTGCCCTCTGGAGGCAGCAGCGCTTGAGCGTGCCAGCACAGTGTGGGCGCGATCGATGTTTGCAAATAGAATAAAAAAGACACATGGTGGTATTTTAAAGTCGTGATGATGCTGGGAGGCTCATGTGCATGTGTCGTTATTGATGTTGGATTCGATGCTGGCGTCGAGTTTGGCAATGCCTGCCGAGATGTTGTCGGCAGCGGCGTTGGCGTGGCGGGTAAGGCATAAGCGTTCGCACGCGCATTCCTCTACTGACGCCCACACGCATGGTCAAACCAGCGCTCTGGTGCTGGATTGGGTGGCCACGGACGACACCACACCGTCCAGCCTCGGTGAGACGCCGTCCAGTCTTGGTGCGACGCCGCTGAACCCTACCAGCGTTCTTTCGGCCATCGAGCATACCGATCTGATCATTGTCCCGGCGTTATGGCGTAATCCGCTGCATCGTCATCCTGCGAAGCAAGCGTTACTCGATTGGTTGAATGACCAACACGAGCAGGGCGCCTGCATCATGGCCATGGGCACAGGCGTTTGGCTGCCAGCGCAGGCGGGTTTGTTGAGTCATCAGGCGGCGACCACGCATTGGCATGCTCTGACGGAGTTTGAAGCGGACTTTCCGGCGGTACGGGTTCATGCCAAGCATTACCTGACCCAGGCCGGCCGAGTGTTTTGTGCTGCGAGTATTAATTCGGGTGCAGATTTGATGATCCACCTGATCGGTCAGTTCTTTGATGCGGCAACGGCGGCCTTTGTTGAGCAGCAGTTTTCACCCGAGGCACGGATGGCGTTTGAAAAGCGTGTCTACCACGAAGGTGCGCCATCGCACGCGGATGAGAGCATCGCACTTGCACAAGGCTGGTTACATCAGCATTGGCAGCAACCGTTGCAAGCGGAAGAGCTACAGCGGGTGTCGGGGTTGGGGCAGCGACAGCTGAACCGACGCTTTCGCGAGGCAACGGGTGTTACTCCCGTGCAGTATTTAATGCGTTTACGTTGTCTGTATGCCAAGGATTGGTTGAAAAGCAGCAATATGACGGTGGCCGAGATCGCGCAGTTGTGCGGATTTGCCGATGCCAGTCATTGTGGGCGGGTGTTTCGCCAATGGCACGACTGCACGCCTGGGCAGTATCGCCAGCGGGTGCGAGCCAAGCTCTTTGAGCCTACCGCTGATCCGGATAACTCAACCTTTTAACCGGTCAATCAGGCCAGTCAGATGACTAAGGTTACTAGTGAGTACTTCTACCGGGCCAAATGGTGGTGTTCACACTGATTTCGACTAACCTAGAGTTACATTGACGGGTCATTCGAAGCACATCGGAGAAAGCGATGTCGGTCACGATGGATACGGACTTACTCGAACTGAAAGCAGGCGCACTGGATACGCTGCTTGAACGGCAGGATATTGGCATTGCGGTGCTGGATGCCGATTTGCGCTACCGCAGTATTAATTCCATTCTCGCGCGGTTTAACGGCCTCTCCCCAGAAGACCATCTGGGCAAAACGCCCGCCGACGTCCTGCCCGGGTTAGCGCCTATCGTGTTGCCCATGTTGCGGCAGGTGCTCGACACCGGCGAAGGACTGCACGATCTTGATATCACCGGCGATACCCCCAGCCTCAATGATCAGCCAAGCCATTGGCAGGCATCCTACTTGCCCGTGCGCGGCGCCAGTGGCGATACCATCGGAATACTTGCGCTTGCCGTCAACCGCACCCTCGAATACGAGCTAGAGAAAGCGCAGGAAGAGTCCTACGAGCTGGTCAGTCGTATTCTGGATGGCTTGTTTACCTTCGTGGGTATTCTCAGCCCGGATGGCGTGATGCTGGATGCCAACCGATCTCCCCTTGAAGCCGCAGGCATTGAATTGGCTGATGTCGTCGGTAAGCGTTTTTGGGATTGCTTCTGGTGGAATTACTCGCCGGATATTCAGAGCCGTCTGAAAAAAGCCGTGATCGAAGCCGGGGCCGGAAAGGTGGTGCGTTACGATGTTGCCGTGCGCGCGATTGGCGATACCCGTATGACCATCGACTTTATGTTGGCGCCGCTGATGGATGAGCACGGCGTGGTGACTCACCTGATTGCCTCCGGCAACGATGTTACCCAGCGCAAAGCCCGCGAAACGGATCTTATGTACAGCGAAGAGCGCTTTCGGCGTGTATTCGATTCTACGGCCGATGGCTTGTTGATGATTGATGAGGACGGTCGCATCCTACTCGCAAATCAAAGTCTGGCTCGCATGTTTGGTTACACCCTGAGCGATATCTACGATTGTCGGCTGGAAGATCTCGTTCCTGAAGATATTCGCTCTCATCACCGTCGCGAGCGCACGCGCTATCAGATGCAGCCGATTGCGCGGCCCATGGCACAAATGCGGGAGTTGTTTGCCTGCCGAAAAGACGGCACGGAATTTCCGGTAGAAGTGGCGCTCACGCCGCTGCAATTTCCAGAAGGTACCCGGGTTCTGGCGACGGTGGTCGATATCTCGGTGCAAAAGAAAATTCAGAGCAGCCTGATGAAGGCACTGAAAGAAAAAACTGCGCTGCTCAATGAAGTTCACCACCGGGTGAAAAATAATCTTCAGGTGGTATCCAGCTTGCTGAATCTACAGGCCTGCAATGTGCCTGAAAGCAGTCGGGTGTATTTTCAGGACAGCCAAGACCGTGTGAAAGCCATGGCTCTGATGCATCAGCAACTCTATGAGCAAAAAGCCTACGAGTACATTAATGCGGTGACATACACGCAAGAACTGTTGAGTTTAATTCAGCGTTCGCATTTAGCCGGTGGTGCTCATATCCGAACGGCGCTCACCAACAGTGATGAGGATGTCCGCTTGACCATGGATCAGGCGTTGCCTTTTGGCCTGCTAATGAACGAGTTGATTACCAATGCACTGAAACACGCCTTCATTGGTCGTACTTCAGGTCAGGTCAGTATTTCGTTAACGCAAACCATGCAAGAAACCCAAGTGACCGTCTCAGACGATGGCATCGGCATTCCAGAGGATACCGATTTGGGCAAAACAACTTCTCTCGGATTTCAATTAATTCCGAGCTTAATCGACCAACTGGAAGGACGCATTTCTCTGCACCGTGATGCCGGGAGTCACTTCACCATTACTTTTAAAACCGAGGAACAGGTGCGATGAGTGGTGAGCGCATATTAATTACCGAAGATGAACGAATAACCGCTCTGGATCTTAAAATGGTCCTGCACACGCTGGGCTATGAAGTCGTGGATAGTGTGGCTAGCGGTGAGGAGTCCATTGAGGCGGTGCGCGAGCATCGCCCGGATTTGGTATTGATGGACATTCACCTGAAATCACAGATGTTGGGTACGGTGGCTGCGGATGTCATCTTGCGTGATTTTGACGTGCCAGTGATATTTCTGACGGCGTATTCTGACCGGTCCATCATAGAAAAAGCCGGACAATCTATGCCCTATGGTTATCTGATTAAACCGTACGATCAGCGCGAATTAGATGCCGCAATTCAGGTGGCATTGGCGAAGCATGCCTCGGACGTCAGAGTGCGTAAGAGTGATCATCGTCTGCGTTTAGCGTTGGAGGCGGCTCATATGATGGCCTGGGAGTGGCAGCCAGAAGGGCGGCAACTAGGCACTCCTGATGATGCCGATGTTCCACCGCAATTAACCAATGACATCGATGACATCATTGCGTCACTTGCCGAAGACGATCGCCAACACATTTTGGATGAACTGGAGCAACATGGGCGGGTACACACGCGTGTATTAATGACCTCGGCAAACGACAACGACGCACGACATATCGAAATATTTGCCACCGTAACCTCACAGGCTCAGGGCGGAAAAAAAGTCGTCGGGGTGGCACGTGATGTGGAAGACGAACACCAGAGACAAAAACGATTGCGGCAAGCGCAGGTGGTGTTTGAAGCCATTTCTGAGGCCATCATCATCACCAACAGTGATAGACAAGTTATCTCGGTAAATCCAGCATTTGAGCGGATTACCGGATACACCCCAGAGGAAGTCATGGGGCGTGACCCGGATGAGTTTCTTCATGCTCGACGCAATAGCGATCAGTTTTCCCCACGTTTGAAGGAAGGCGGTTCGCCGTTTTGGAGTGGTGAGGTTGCCTGTCATACGCGCGATGGTCAGCGCTTTCCTGCCTGGGAGCACGTCGCTGGCGTCTTTGATGACCATGGCACGCTATTGAATTACGTCTTTACTGTTTCCGATATCGGAGAACTGCGTCGTGCCGAAAAAAGTCTGGCCAAAATGGCGTATCTGGATTCTCTAACTGGTGTGGGAAATCGAGTCCATCTCGAACGTATGCTGAGCGATGCATTACGTGAAGCGAATGAAAAAAATTATTCAGTTGCCGCTCTCTACATCGACCTTGATGGTTTTAAATTAATTAACGATACATTGGGGCACGCCGAAGGAGATCGTTTGTTACAAATCATCGCCGAACGATTTGTCAGCTCGGTCCGCGAAGAAGACATAGTCACTCGCGTTGGTGGCGATGAGTTTGTGATCATCGTGCCGAAGGTCGATCAGGAGAGCGGTTTGCAAAGCATGGCTGATAAGCTTCTGGCAGCGATCGCGAAGCCGATTCCGCTGAGTATGGAAGTGGTGGAAGTCTCGGCCAGTATTGGCATTGCTGTCTCCGAGCAGGGCAGCAGTCAGGATAGCTTGATCACGGCTGCGGATACCGCACTGTTCTATGCCAAAGAGCGCGGCAAAAATTGCTACAAGTTTTATGACGATCGTCTGGCAGTTGAGTCGAACGAAAAAAGTCGTATCGAACGCAATATGAAAGGGGCACTGAACAATCAGGAAATCTGTGTTGAGTTTCAGCCACTGATTAATGTCCGCACCAATAGTATTTACGGTGCCGAGGCTTTGTGCCGTTGGTACAGCAATGACATGGGCGTGATTCCCCCAGAGCGCTTCATTCCAATCGCTGAGCAGAGCAACGTGATTCTCGAACTGGGTGCGCAAGTGCTGGAGCAGAGTTGTCGCGCACTGAAAGAATGGCATCAGTCTGGCCTTAGCAGCCTGGTGGTGTCGGTGAATGTTTCTGCGCGTCAGTTGAGTGATAAAAACTTTCCGATGACGGTGAAAAGAATCATCCAGAAACATGAGGTGCCTGCGAAGTGCATCGAGTTGGAGATTACCGAAACCGCCATCCAGAATAATACTCATGTTAAGCCGCAGTTAGATCAGCTACGAGAGTTAGGTGTACGCTTTGCCATTGATGATTTTGGTACTGGGTATTCTTCTCTTAGCCGTTTAAAAACCCTACCGTTTGATCGCGTGAAAATTGACCGAAGTTTTGTCGATGATCTTCCTCACGACGAAAGTGATGTTGAAATCTGCCGCGCCATTTTTGCCCTCTGCGATGTGCTGAAACTGAGCGTGACCGCCGAAGGCGTTGAAAATAAGGCGCAATTAGAGCTTCTTAAAGACATGGGTTGCGGCTGTGCGCAGGGTTTCCTGTTTGGCCGTGCTATGCCGCCCGAGCGTTTTCGAACTTGGGCACGAGAATACCTCGAGAAAGCAATATAAACAGTTTTCATTTTCACTTTGCTGAATGCTTGCTGTGCACGAATTGCTATCACTGCATCAGTCGTGCACATGCAAATCATGCGTGCCCACCTGAGAATCCATCGACGGTTAGCAGCGACTCATTGCAGTGGTATTATTAATGCCACTGTGATGAGGAGAAGGTTATGCCACGTAGTCAGACCGGCCTGTTCAATGAACCGGGTCGTAGTGCTCAATATCTCGAATACAAAGTACAAAACGCCACCGATACCGAGCTGCGCCAGGCACTGGCGAGTGCAACCGCGGCATCTGGCAGCGCGCATGTGCTCGTGGCGTTCAGTCATGCGCTTTGGCAACGTCTGGGGCCGGGCTGGATGCCTGAAGGACTGCACGATTTTTCTTCTTTATCGTCTGCGAAAGGCCACGCCATGCCGGGTACCCAAAGCGACCTGTTTGTCTGGGTGGTGGGTGAAGATCGTGCCGAAGTGATGACTGCCGTGGTGCAGGTCACTCAAGCCTTTGAATCAGTCGCGACGCTGACGTTGGATCTTGAAGGATTTAAAGCCGCCGATGCACGTATTCTGACAGGATTCGTTGATGGTACCGGTAACCCGAAAACGGATGAAAAGAAACGCGCTGCCGCGTTGATTCCGGACGGTGCAGCCGGAGCTGGCGGCAGTTTTGTGCTGGGCCAGCGTTGGACTCACAAACTGAAGGAATTCGATGCACTGAGCATTCCGGCGCAAGAAGCCGTGATTGGGCGCACGAAAGAAACCAATATTGAGTTAGAGGGTGCGGCACTGCCGCCAGACTCGCACGTTGGGCGTACCGATATCGATGTGGATGATCAGCCAATGAAAATGTACCGTCGCGGTACGCCGTATGGCGGTGGTGCTGACAAGGGGTTGTACTTCCTTGCGTTTGCGTGCGCCATGGATCGCTTTGAGCATGTTATCGATAGCATGATGGGTAAGGGCGATAACGTGACCGATGCCATGATGGATTACAGCGACTGCCATACGGGCTCGTACTGGTTTATGCCATCTCAGGAAGATTTAGACGCGATAATTGCAGACTGATCAGCGTTGCGCTGGGTTCCCGCCTTCGCGGGAACGACAGCGTTTTTGTCACCCCCGCGAAGGCGGGGGGCCCTTCAAGCCATCAAGCGTTTACCGGTGAGCCCCATAGGTCGTACTCGTCCGAGTGCTCAATCTCTACTTCAACAAAGTCGCCAGGCTGGCAGTCGAAGAATTCATTGAGGTACACCATGCCATCGATGTTCGGGGCGTCGGCAATGGTACGGCCAATCGCGCCTTCTTCATCGACTTCATCAATCAGTACGGTCATGCGGGTGCCCACTCGACGAGCCAGTTTACGCGTGCTGATTTCCTGCGCTTTTTGCATAAAGCGGTCATGACGCTCTTGCTGAATGTCTTCCGGCACATGATCGGGCAGGTCGTTGGCTTTGGCGCCTTCCACCGGGCTGTATTTAAAGCAGCCCACGCGGTCGAGCTCGGCTTCTTCCAGCCAGTCCAACAGTGTCTGGAAGTCTTCTTCGGTTTCACCCGGAAAGCCCACGACAAAGGTCGAGCGCAGTACCAGTTCGGGGCAGATTTCGCGCCATTTTTTAATACGCGCCAAGGTGTTTTCAGCGTGCGCTGGGCGCTTCATTAATTTCAGAATACGCGGGCTGGCATGCTGGAATGGAATATCAAGGTACGGCAGGATTTTACCTTCGGCCATGAGTGGAATTACATCGTCCACATGCGGGTACGGGTAAACGTAATGCAGGCGAACCCAAACGCCCATTTTGCCCAGCTCCTGACACAGGTCGAGCAGCTTGGCTTTGACCGGCTTCCCGTCCCAGAAGCCGGTGCGGTATTTCAGATCGACACCGTATGCAGAAGTATCCTGCGAGATGACCAGCAGCTCTTTAGTGCCTGCATCGACGAGGCGCTTAGCTTCTTCCAGTACGTCGCCTACTGGGCGGCTGACGTGCTTGCCACGCATGTCCGGGATGATGCAGAAGGTACAGCTGTGGTTGCAGCCTTCGGATATTTTCAGATACGAGTAGTGACGCGGAGTCAGTTTGACGCCCTGTGGCGGTACCAGGTCAGTAAACGGGTTGTGCTCGGTTTTTTTCGGTGACCATTCATGCACGGCGGTCATGACTTCTTCGTAGGCCTGTGGGCCAGTGACCGCCAGAACGCCGGGGTTCTTCTCTTTGATCAGCTCGGCATCTGCACCTTTGCCCATGCAACCGGTAACGATGACTTTGCCATTTTCGTTCATGGCTTCGTTGATGGCATCCAGAGATTCTTGCTTAGCATCGTCGATAAAGCCGCAGGTGTTTACCACCACCACGTCGGCATCGCCGTAGCTGTTAACGACGTTGTAACCGTCGAGTTTAAGCTGAGTCAGAATGCGCTCGGAGTCCACCAATGCCTTCGGGCAGCCCAGTGACACAAATCCGACTTTGCCATTGGTCTCAATGGCTTCGCCTTCGCTCACGGGAGTGGGGGTGTGCTGATCTGTCATGGGGATACCTGCGCCGCCTGAAGTTGGATGATTTCGGGCGGCGATTGTACCCGTATTGCCGTTAGCTGTTAACGGCCATTACAAACCAAGTCGCCACGCCTGAAAGCATTTGAGGAGGCGTCAGTTGAAGGTGTCGCGGTGAGCTCCAATCATTTGCGTCATATTGTTGGTGGTGTTGCCCGTCAGTTATGAGCTGACCTGGCATTCATATGTGCTGCGCCGGCTGGGTCAGTTGTCGTTGCCAGCGAAACAGCTGTTGAGCATTGCTCAGGAGTTCGCATCGTTTCTGACCGCGTCTTCCAGCGCGGCTCGATAATGTGAAAGGACCTCGGAAAGTCAGAGCAACCAACACCAGCGTATCGTTCCGTTGCTTCGTTGTGTTGTGCTGTTAATTACACGCTGGCGATGCGAGGTTCCGTGGCATCAGAAAGCTCTGTGCGGTTACGGCCCAACGCTTTCGCGCGATAAAGCGCATCGTCCGCGCGCTTCAGCATGTCGTTGAATACGGTGTCGTTTTCGCTCAGTTCCGCCACGCCGATACTGACCGTCACAGGAATGCCAGAAGGCATTAATTCACTGATCTGGTGACGCATGACCTCGGCTTTGTAGTGCGCCTGATTGAGAGAGCAGGGCTCCATCAGTATCAGGAACTCCTCGCCACCAAAACGTGTAACTGTGTCTTCGGTGCGGCACTGTTTATTCAGAAACTCGCCCACTTGCTCAAGGATCTGGTCACCGACGATATGGCCATAGGTGTCGTTAATTTTCTTGAAGTGATCAAGGTCGACAATCAGCGTGCTCAGGGGCGTGTGGTGACGACGCGCCCGGGCAATTTTCTGATCCACGATGTCCAGCATGTAATGTCGGTTATACAAACCGGTAAGTTGATCGTGCATCGCCATTTTTAATAGCCGGTCTTGCTGCTGTTTCAGGGTCACGTGGGTGTCGACTCGGGCAGACAAAATCACGGGGCGAATGGGTTTAGTGATGTAATCCACCGCACCGATGCGCAAGCCCATCTCTTCGTCTTCAATGTTGTCGCGACCGGTGACAAAAATCACAGGAATGTCCTGCGTTTCGCTCATGTCTTTTAGTTCGCGACAGACTTCATAGCCCGACAGGCCCGGCATTTCGATGTCGAGGAGAATCAGATCCGGTTTGTGACGGATGGCCATCTCAAGGCATTGTTGCCCGCTGGTTGCCGTTTTTACGCGGTAACGCTCCTGTAAGACGGCAGCCATCACACGAATATTGGATGGCGAGTCGTCCACAATCAGGACGGTCGATAGCGGCAGATCATTCATCATAGGGGCTTCCCTTGGCCAACTGCTCAAGTAATCTCTTAAGCCTAGACTGGGCTCTTTCGTTTTCAAATGACGTGATGTCGTAGGCAAGTTCGCTCAATTCACGTTGCAGTACGGCATCCCCATAGTCACCATGCATGAATTCGAGACTTTTCTGACTAATGTAATCATCCTGTCGCAGCGCTTGGTCGATTCCACGCAGGTTATTCATCAGTTCGTCAATATTCTCCGGGCGCACATCGTCGTTTTGCCGTTCAAGCAAGGAAATAAATCGTTCCGTTTCGTAAACGAGGGTGCGCATATGGTCTGATATGCGCTCAGTCTGGCCGATGCGGATGTCGTGATCTAAAGCGGCTGCGACACGCTGTATGCCAACAAGGCCAAGATTGCCGGCAACGCCTTTGAGGCTGTGGGCGGCTTCCCGCAATGCTTCGGTGGACTGACTGGCGGCGAGGGCCGCCATCTCGCGCAGGCGCACGGGTTGTTCACTGCGGAACATATCAATCAATTGATTTAACAACACTTGATTGCCAACCACGCGACTCAGTGCCTGTGCTTTGTCCCAGATTTCACCGTCGGAGACGGCGCTGACATTGGCTGTCTGAGGCTCATCGTCCTGGGCCGGCTCATTGCTCTCAACCATGAGCCAGCGCTCCATCATGGTATAGAGTTGTGATGGGTCGACCGGTTTAGCCAGATAATCGTTCATGCCTGACGCCAGACAGCGCTCTTTATCACCGGTCATGGCGTGAGCAGTCATGGCGATGACGGGAGTGCTTTGGTGTAACTCACCGGCACGTCCGTGGCGCAGGGCCCGGGTGGCTTGGTAGCCATCCATCACTGGCATCTGGCAGTCCATCAGGATCAGGTCGAAGGACGACTCCGCCTGACTCAGCAGATCAATGGCCTGCTGGCCGTTCTCAACGACCGTCGTACGAATGCCCGCAGCATTCAGCATTTCTTTGGCCACCAGTTGGTTGACGTGGTTATCCTCGACCAGTAGCACGTGACGACCATCCATGACGGCTCGCTGCTCCGAATCGCTACTGGCTACCGGTGGCAGGTCACCTTGTTGGCGGGCTTGTAGGTACTGCACCAGATTGAGCACATTTAAGGGGCGATAGACTTGCCCGTGAAGGTCTCGTGCTTCCTGACGACGCTCACTTTGTTTAAAGCTGACGGGCACCAGCAACAGCCTGAGTGCGGTTTCCAGTGCCGGGAGTTGGCTCAGTGCACGGGCACTGTCACGCCAATGTTCGTTGGGCACCTTGTTATCCATGATTAACAGATCGTAGCCACCCGGGTGCTCGAGGGCTAGCTCGGCAGCGTCTTTGGCATTAGTGGCCAGATCAACGCTGGCGCCCAGGTCTTGTAGGTGGTTGCGTGCAATCTCACCGGCTTTAGGGTGATCTTCAATGAGTAAAACCTGAGTGCCTTTTAATGACGGAATATCATAGGCCCGCTCACTGACCCCCGCGTTGATACGCGCGACAAAGGTGCTGCCGCGATGCGGTTCGCTGCTGACGGTAATGCCGCCGCCCATGCGCTCACACAGGTTGCGGACGATGGCCAGGCCCAGTCCGCTGCCACCAAACTCCCGGGTCGTCGAGGAGTCCAGCTGATTAAAGGCAGTAAACAGCATTGGGATTTTACTTTTGGCGATGCCAATGCCTGTATCTGCAATCTCCATGCTGATTTGCCATTGGTGCCCCGCGTGCTGCTGGCTGACGGTGACCATGACTTCACCTTCGTTGGTGAACTTGATGGCATTGCTGATGAGATTGGTCAGTATCTGGCGTACGCGGCTGGGGTCACCGATGATGCGTGGATTGGAGATCATGGCGGTGTCGACAATCAGCTCTATGCCTTTGTCTTCGGCCAGCATGGCCAAACTCTCTACGCACTCCGTCAGTACCCGGTTCAGGTCAAATTCAATGTTCTCCAACTCCAGTTTATTGGCTTCAATTTTGGAGAAATCGAGAATGTCGTTGATCAGTGCCAGCAACGATTGTGCGCTGTTTTGTGCGATGCGAATGCGGTTTTTCTGATCTTCGCTGAGTGGGGTATTGTCGAGCAGGTTGAGCATGCCCAATACGCCGTTCATGGGCGTACGGATTTCATGGCTCATGGTGGCCAGAAAATCACTTTTCGCCCTTGCCGCGGCTTCGGCCTCTTTTTTCGCGGTGAGTAGGGCGCGCTCGCTATTTTTTTGTTCGGTAATGTCGAGACTCATGCCAACCAAGCGTTGACGACCATCTTCCTCATCGATGGCGGAGACCGCGGCACAGCGGATGTGGCGCACCTCGCCATCCGGGCGGCGAATGCGGAATTCGTAATCGAAGGGGCGGCCACGGCGGGTGGACTCGGCTAACTTAGCAACGACCCAGTCGTGATCTTCTTCGTGCAGGGCGGCCTGCCAGGTGGCGTAATCAACGGAGTCCTGGTATTCGGTGTGGCCGTACAGCTTGGCGCTGTTGTGATCCCAGCGGACACGGTTATCTTGTGGGTTGTACTCCCAGATGCAGATGCCGGCAGATTCCGTGGCCAGCGTCATACGCTGGTGGTTGAGTCGCAGTTCCGATTGAGCGCGTTTGTTTTCGGTAATGTCGATGTGGGTGCCGATCATGCGCACTGGCTGACCATCGTCGTCCCACTCAACGACACGGCCGGTGTCGTGTACCCACACCCAGTGCCCGAGTTTGTGCTTCATTCGCGCTTCACAGATGTAAAGAGGGGTATCGCCGCGCCAGTAAGCCTCGAGCTTCGCTTGAGACAACGCCAGATCGTCGGGATGACATTCATTCAGCCAGGTATCAATGCTGAGTGGGGCGAGTTCTTCAAGGCTGTAGCCAATGATGGCGGCCCAGCGTTCACTGAAATTGGTTTCTCCGGTGCGGATGTTCCAGTCCCAGAAACCAACGGCGGTGGATTCGACCATAAGTTGATGGCGTTGCGCTTGTTCGCGCTCCACGGTCTCACGTTGACGTGTGCTGGTGATGTCCTGGAAGGAGCCAAATAGCCGGACGCATTCTCCCTGTTTGAACACGGGCTCGCCTCGTGCCTGCACCCAGATATTCCGGCCTTTTGCAGTCGTCAGTGGGAGTTCAATCTGCCACGGCTTATCGTGTTCAATGGCGTCAGTAACGCAACGAGAGATGGCTTCTTTCGCAATTTTGTCGCAGTAAAACTCGATGGCATTGTTGAGATCCGGGACGAAATCGTCGTCTACCTCGTGGATATCCCGGGTCACTTTGGACCAGTACAGCTCATTGGTGGTCAGGTCGAGTTCCCAGGCACCGATGCGGGCCTGTTCACTGACGGCGGCCAGCAGCAATCGCTGACGCTCAAGTTCGATGTCGGTGTCATGGCGTGAAAGCTCATCGCCCATCCATTTCGCAAACAGGCGGATCAGCTCCAGTTCACCGGAACTGAAAGCACGCGAGCGTGGTTCGGGTCCAGAGAAATTAATGGTGCCAAACCGACGATTGCCCACGTACAACGGCGCGCCTACGTAGGCCTCAAGGGCAAAATCCTCGTAGGCAGGGTGATTACAGGCCTCACTGTCACCCACGTGATGGTGTGATACGGCGGAGTCTGCACACAGGGTATCAGAGCAATAGGTACGCCCTAACGGGAAAGTATCGCCAGTACTCAGGGCGCCTTCCGGGCAATGGGTATAGCGGACGGTGTATATTTCGTTCTCGATGTGACTGATGATGCCAATCGGCAGATGAAAAATATCGCACCCCAGGGCCAGAATCTTATTGGCTTTTTCTTCAATCGAAGCGGCGCGATCTGAGGTGATTTCATGCAGTCGTCGCATGGCTTCGAGCGTGCGATGTTGATCGGTGACGTCCGTGCGCAAGGCGATGTAGCCATCAATCACGTCCTGGTCGTTCGTTAGCGCAGCGATGGTGGTTTCCACCCAGTACAGCTCCCCATCTTTTCGGCGGTTACAGATTTCGCCTCGCCAGACCCCGCGTTCTTTCACGGTAGCGAAGAGTTCTTTAAAGAAAGCACGGTCGTGATAGCCCGAGTTCACCAGCTTGTGGGTATTACCAACGAGTTCATCGGCGGAGTAGCCGCTGATCTCGGTAAATAGCTCATTAACGTAGGTAATGCGCCCGGCGGCATCGGTGATGGCCACAATGGCGTGATGGTCGAGGCCAAATTTTTGCAATACCCAGGTGTTATTCAGCGCCGTTTCTGACACCTTGGCGGAGGATTGGTGCATGCCTGACTCCCTAGCGGGCGGATGTGCTCTGGATGAGTATAGACGCCTGGGAGACCCTTGCCCGGCCTGTGGTATGATCCTGATCAATAAATCGATGAGTACGGAGACCACCCATGCGCTGGACATTACTTGCCCTGTGTTTGCCACTCACATTTGCGCACGCTGGCAAGATCTACGTGTGCAAAGACGCTCAGGGAAATACCCTATATTCCCAGACGCCTTGCCCAGAAAAGTACAACACCAAAGAAGAGCGCACCTATGAGGCTACCGCGCTGGATGAATCGGTAGCTCAGGATCGTGCGGTGATGGCAGATGAAGTGTCGCGCAACAATGATCGCTTACAAGCTGAGCGGGACATCAAGAACACCGAGAAGACCATACGTCGCCTCGAGCAAGAGCGCGACAGCATGCTCGAAGAGCAGCGTCGTTTAGCGGATTCACTCGGTGGTGCCAACGCGCGCAGTCGTGCCGAAGACATTTACAAGCAGGCCATGAAGAAACAGGCCGAGTACGACCTGAAAATCGAAAAGCAGGTCGAAGCTCTGAAAGGCGCCCACAGTCGTTTGACCGAGTCTCGAAAGTCTTCCGTGTCGACGTCTGAGGATAACGAAGCGCGGTGAAACCCCTCGTTTGGTTGTTGTCTGCTTATCGTTCTGACAGCCATGCCAGTTGGGCGGACTGGCTAACGCGTCAGGACAGTGTGACCTGGCAGTGCCTTGAGTTGCCAGGACGTCACTTCAGATGGCGTATTCGCGGCAACCCCTTATCCTGGCTGGATACCATTCCTGAATTATTGCAAAGTGGAATACCGGACCGGATTCTGGCGACCTCCATGGTCGACATCAGCACCTTGAAGGGGCTGCATCCTGCGCTGAGCACCGTTCCGGTGAGTCTGTATTTTCATGAAAACCAATTTGCCTACCCTCAAGGTCAGGGGCAGCATTCCTCGATTGATCCACAAATGGTGCAGTTGTACGGCGCCTTAGCGGCGGACGAATGTCTGTTTAACTCGCAGTTCAATCTGGATTCCATGCTGGCCGGGGTAAGTGCCTTGTTGGCCAAGCTTCCGGATGAAGTGCCTGCGTCTGTGGTTGAGCGTATCGCCGCGAAAAGTCGTGTACTGCCCGTACCTGTTGAGTCCGTGGCTACGGAAATGGTGGCTACGGACATGGAGACTATAGAACCGGTGGATGTGGAAACGTGCTCGACAGAGGTGCAAGGGCAACCGCCCGTGATCCTCTGGAATCATCGTTGGGAGTACGACAAACGCCCAGATCGCTTTGTGCAGATGCTCGAACACCTTGAGCAACAACAAGTGCCTTTCCGGTTGGCGCTGCTGGGCCCCAGAGCGGAAAATCGATCGTCGAAAACGTCGAAGCAGAATAAACGCCGTGCGGATACTCGCGCTCACGACCCAGTGCAATCCGCATTGGCAAGCATACGAGCCCGGTATGCCGATCGCATTGCGGTCGACGGCCGTGTTTCCCGTGATGATTATGTCGCCTGGCTGCGCCAATCCAGTGTGGTGTTTGGATGTGCCGATCATGAGTTTCAGGGGGTATCGCTGATCGAAGCGACCTCCGCTGGAGCAATACCGGTGGTGCCGGATGCGCTCTGTTATCCGGAACAATACCCAGCCGATTGCCGTTATGCGCCGGGCGACATGAGCGCTGCGGCCGACGTTGTTGCCTTGGCATTAGCGGGAAACATCGCCGCGCCTGACATCGCGTCATGGCTGACGGAGTCAACCGCAGCACAATGGCACGCGTGGCTGTTGGCGTGCGGTCGGGCATCCGCGATTCGTGTTTAATATTTACATCATCGTCTAAAAGACGATGCTTGATTGATTGGAATCATTATGGGGTTTCTTACCTGGTTATCACCGCGATTTATCAAACAACAAATCGCCGATATCGATGCCGAACACAGTGAACAACCGCGCAGTCATGCCTGGGTAGTTATAGGCGTCGCCTGCTTATGTTTGCTATTGGTGCATTACGGAAAATACAGCTCAAATTTCCGCGAGATATTGGCGACGTCAGATGCTTGGCTGAGCATGAATGGCGAATGGATTCGGGCGTATCGCACCAGCGAATATCGTGAACTGATCG
>Ga0255776_10001840_pt1 | contig 24006 bp, 19 predicted proteins | sample 071ome_19_FD_179974 | JGI IMG/M metagenome (GOLD analysis project Ga0255776, IMG submission 179974) | Coastal salt marsh microbial communities from the Groves Creek Marsh, Skidaway Island, Georgia - 071413AT metaG (version 2) | ecosystem: Environmental > Aquatic > Marine > Intertidal zone >... | reverse complement strand
CCGGCATCATGTAACCGCTTCATAGCCATGGCGCCATCGGCCCCCATGCCCGTTAGCATCACTGCCACTAACCGCTTGGCACCGGCCACCTGGCCTAAAGAGTCAAACATGGCCTCAACGGAGGGACGATGGAGGTTCTGTTTAGGACCATCATCCAGAATGGTATACAAGGTGTCGCCCTTACGGCGAAAGCGCAGGTGTTGTCCGCCTTTGGCGATAATGACCCGCCCACTTTTGACCTCAAGATCATTTTCCGCTTCCATCACTTCCATCGGATAACGGTTATTCAAACGCTTGGCCAGCGAAGCACTGAACAGCTCGGGAATATGCTGAGAGATCACCACGGGCGGACAGTTGACTGGCAAAGAAGACAACACCTCTGCGATGGCCTCGGTACCGCCGGTCGACGAGCCAATCGCAATCATGCGGCGATAGTTTTCGTCACGCTCACGTGTAATGACGCGACTCTGCGCCTGAGCGCGGCGCGCTGACTCCAGCGGCATGACTCGCGCGCCTGAGGCGATCCGTACCTTATCGCACAAATGATGGGCGAACTGATCGAAGTCTTCCGGGGTTTTCGCTTTGGGCTTACAAATGTAATCGATGGCGCCCAGTTCCAACGCTTCCAGCGTTTCGGGCGCACCTTTTTCCGTCAGCGTGGAGACCATGACCACAGGCATAGGTCGCAGGCGCATCAGGTTGCTGAGAAACTGCAGGCCGTCCATTCGCGGCATTTCGATGTCCAGCGTAATCACGTCTGGATTCAGTTGTTTAATCTTATCTCTGGCGATGTAAGGGTCACTGGCGACCCCGACCACCTCAATATCCGATGTGCTCTCGAAGACTTCTTTCAGCATTTTACGGATCAATGCGGAATCATCGATGACGAGCACTTTTATTTTTTTCATAGACTGGCCTCAGAACAGGTCAATATTACTATCAGCCTGCTCCATATCTTCCATTTTAACTTTTTGACGGTAATCACTGTCACGTTTCGCCAAGGTATCGTTTTTCACGTTCGAGATCCGACGCATCTTGACCGAGCCCGTATCCGGGAAATACAGCACCTTACGCGCATATACATCCCCCACGTCCGACGACTTAATGGATAAGCCCTCGTTTTGCAGGTAGTTGTACACAAACAGAATATTCCGTTGCCCGATGTCACTCATGGAGGCAATCATCTGCCCACCACCAAAAATCTTCACTTCCAGGTTTTCGCGGCGGCCACCACGTTTAAGAATCTCGTTAATGAGATATTCCATGGCCCAGTTACCGTAGCGACTTTCCTGCGCAGCAGGGTTGCTGCCCCAGGTTTCGCTAGAGTGCTCATTAGCTTCTGGCAACATGAAATGATTCATGCCCCCAATGCCTAACACCCGATCACGGATGCATGCAGAAATACAGGAACCCAGCACGGTCGCAATCATTTCGCCCTGTGTCGACACATAAAACTCGCCCGGTAAAATCTTGGCGGCCCAGGTATGGTGTACACCATCGTAATAACGAGCGACATGCTCAAACCCGGGAAGAACCTGGGGCTCTGGCGGTCGTGTATGCATCACGGACCTCCTCAGTAAGTCTTTCTGTATATGGTGTTCCCTACCGATTCAAAACGATCTGTCAGTCCATTGAGCGACTCGGAATGCCCGATGATCAGGTGCCCCCCTACCGGGAGATAATCCGCATAACGATTGAATAAAGTTTTCTGTGTGTCACGATTAAAGTAAATCACCACGTTACGGCAGAAAATAACATCGAACGGGCCTTTCATCGGCCAGGACTCCAGCAGATTCAGACGCTTAAAGTGCACCATATTGCGCATACGATCTTTCACCCGAACCATCTTGCCGTCCGGGCTTCGTTGAAAGTACTGCTCCATACCGTCTTCCGGTACGCCGGCAATATTATCGGCCGGGTACACCGCTTTGGCGCCGGTATCAATCACATTGGAATCCAGATCCGTCGCCAGAATTTTTACATCATGCGACTTATCCAGCCCCGCTTTCGCCAACGTAATCGCTACGGTATAGGCCTCTTGGCCAATAGAGCAGCCTGAGGACCAGATCCGCACTTTCTTTTCAGATTTGGCTTTCAGTTCCGGAATCACGGTATCCGTCAGATATTCAAAGTGATGCGGTTCGCGATAAAACGAGGTCAGATTCGTGGTAATAAGATTGATAAAGTCCGTCGACTCTGCGGCGAAATTATCATTCAGGTAACTAAGATACTGGCCGAATGTCTGGAAATTCAGTTGACGCAGACGACGAGCGATACGCCCGTACACCATGTTCGCCTTGTGAGTGCCCAGTACGATGCCAGTGTGTCTGAGGGCGAGTTGCGCGATTTCATCAAAATCGCGCTCCGTCATCAGGAACTCCTTATCCCCCAGCATAGGCTTATCGAGTGCGCGCGCTCCCATACTCGATCAGAACTCTTCCCAGTCGTCAGAGCTACTGACCGACAGGCCACCTTGGTCACCCCCAGCCGCCGGAGCAGGCGCAGGAGCTGCCATTGGCGCCGCAGGCGCAGCGCCTCGTGGAGCCGCCATCGTAGGGGCTGCCCCCGGCATATCCATATTGGCCGCCATGCTACTGATGTCGTTACCACCTAAGGTGAAGAACTCCATCAGTTGGGTCATGCCCTGAGCCTGGCCTGACATGGCTTCGCCCGCTGCGGTTGCCTCTTCTACTAAGGCCGCGTTTTGCTGGGTCATCTCATCCATTTGCGCCACGGCGCTGTTGACCTGATCAATACCCGCCGATTGCTCTGCCGCGGCAGTACTGATTTCCTGAATCATGGCGGACACACGGTCAACGGCACCGATGATTTCATTCAGTGTTTTACCGGAAGCATTCACCAGTGATGTACCGGCTTCGACTTTATCCACACTGTCGCGAATCAGATCTTTAATCTCTTTCGCGGCACCGGCAGAACGTTGCGCCAGATTACGAACCTCACCGGCAACCACCGCAAAGCCTCGACCCTGCTCACCCGCTCGCGCTGCCTCAACGGCCGCGTTCAGAGCCAACAGATTGGTCTGGAAGGCAATTTCATCGATCACGCCAATGATGTCCGAAATTTTCTTACTGGCCTGGTTAATTTCATCCATCGCGGTGACGGCTTTATTCACCACTTCGCCACCTTCCTGAGCCTTGCCACGTGCGGAGCTGGCCAGCTCATTGGCGTGCACCGAGTTCTCACTGGTCTGTTTCACCGCACTGGTCATTTCTTCCATGCTGGACGCTGTTTCTTCCAGGCTGGAGGCTTGTGATTCCGTACGCTTACTCAGATCCGCATTGCCCTGTGCGATCTCGCTGGCACCGGTAGCCACGGTTGAGGCCGATTCACGAATGCGAGTAATGATTTCTGTGAGACGCTCGACCGTTGAGTTCGCGTCCTGTTTGAGCTTACCGAAGGAACCGGCGTACTCAGTCTCGATTTTTCGGGTCAGATTGCCATGAGCCAAGGCATCAAAGATACGAACGGTGTCATTCACTACGTCATCGGCAATTCCCAGCAGACGGTTCAGGCCTTGCGCCAGGTTAAGGAAGAAGCCCTCTTTACCAATGGTGTCGACACGACGTGATAAGTCACCGGCAGACGCCGCGTCAACGATGGCGTCGATTTCGCGCTCTGCTTTGACCTCAATGGTGCGGTCCAGCCATTCAACCACGGTACCCAGACGCTCATTGTCTTCGTTAAAAATTGGGTTAGCGGTGAGTTTGAACGTGCGACCACCCACTTCAATTTCGGTTTTAAACGTCTGGCTCAGTGCAGACACCATGGAGCGCTGATGCGCCGGATTTTTATGGAAGCTGTCGAAGTTCGCGCCCATCAAGTTAGCAGCATCGAAATTCGGCAGATCTTTACGCAGATCCGACTCAGCGTTATTCATCATCGACTGAACCGCTTCGTTCATGTAGATGATGTTGCCATCGTTGTCGGCAATCATGGCGTTAGTCGCAACGGAATCCAGAGCCTGTTTCACACGGGCGTTGGCATCTGCCAGACGCTTCTCTTCGGCGCGGGCTTTCAGTTCATCAGTGATATCCAACCACTCAACCACCGTACCGATTCGATTACCGTCGTTGTCCATCCACGGCGTCGCGGTCACATCAAAGTTGATATCATCAAAAGCAATACGGGTTTTGAATGGATCTTTCAGGTCGCCAATCATGCGGCGCTGATGTGAGGGATCTTGATGAAAGGTATCCACACTGGTGCCGATCAACTTATCTACCTCAAAACCAGACAAATGCTGCTTAAGCTCTGACTCCCGGTTCTTCAACATGCGCTCAACTTCATCGTTCATATAAACGATGTTCATGTCGTTATCCGCCAACATAACGTTGGCCTGACACAACTTGAGTGCGTTGGCGATCTGTGCGTTTTTCTTGTCAGTTACGGCTTTGAGTTTCTGCTCGGTGATATTGGTCGCAAACTTAACTACCTTAACCACTTCACCACGATCGTTCATGATCGGATTATAGGTTGCCTGAATCCAGACGGAATCACCGCTCTTACCAACACGCTCGTACTCGCCTGCGCTGAAATCACCGCCCGCCAGCATTTTCCAGAACTCTTTGTACTCTGGGCTGGCGGCGTACTCGGGTTTAACAAACAAGCTGTGATGCTTGCCTTGGATCTCAGCTAAGGAATACCCCACCGTCGCCAGGAAGTTTTCATTCGCCGTCAGAATCTCACCGGTCGGAGTGAACTCAATCATGGCTTGCGCGCGACTGATGGCAGCCACTTTACCTGAGAAGTCGATGCTCTCGAGTTTTTGCTCGGTAATGTTGGTGGCAAATTTCACCACCTTCAGAACTGAGCCATCCTCGTTGAGAATGGGGTTGTACGTCGCCTGGATCCAGACAGCATTGCCATCTTTGCCCACACGCTCAAACTCACCGCCTTTGAACTCACCCGACGCCAACGACTGCCAGAACAGGCTGTACTCGTTACTGTTCGCATACTCCGGTTTGACAAAAATGCGATGGTGCTTGCCCTGAATTTCGTCCAGCGAATAACCAAGGGTGGCCAGAAAGTTCTCATTCGCGGTGAGAATTTCACCCTCAGGCGTAAATTCAATCACGGCCTGTGCCCGGTTGATAGCGGCGATTTTTCCTGACGAGTCAACATTTTCCATCTTCTGGTCAGTAATATTCGTCGCAAATTTAACGACTTTACGCACCGAACCGTCTTCATTAAAAATCGGGTTGTACGTGGCCTGAATCCAGATCGAACCGCCATCTTTACCTACACGCTCAAACTCACCGCCTTTAAACTCACCCGCAGCCAATGACTTCCAGAAATCACGGTATTCATTGCTATTGGCATATTCAGGTTTTACAAACAAGCGATGGTGCTGGCCCTGAATTTCGTCCAGTGAGTAGCCCACGGTCGCCAGGAAGTTATCATTGGCCGTCAGGATGCTGCCGTCCGGCGTGAACTCAATGACTGCCTGAGCGCGGCTGATGGCTGCAATTTTGCCCGCCGAGTCCATGCTGAGCATCTTTTGCGCGGTAATATCGGACGCGAACTTCACGACCTTGTAAGGGCGTCCAGTCTCGTCGACGATCGGGTTATATGTCGCCTGAATCCAGATGCTTTCACCCTGCTTATTAAAGCGCTCAAACTCGCCTTGCTGGAACTCACCACGGTTCAGGCTATCCCAGAAGGCCGCGTATTCACGTGAGTTTCCGTATTCTGAGCCCACGAACATGCGGTGATGCTGGCCCTGAATCTCATCGAGACGATAGCCGACGGCACTGAGAAAATTGGCGTTGGCTGTGATGATGGTGCCATCTGGGTTAAATTCGATCACCGCCTGGCTTTTATCAATCGCAGACAGCTTACCTTCCATCTCGCGCAGCTTTTGCTCGAGGTCTGAATTGCCGGAAGTCATTACTTGTTTGAAAAAGTTCATAATTAAATCCTGTACCTTTCCTGAGGTGTCTTTTGCCTAGGGTACTTATTAGCCAGACTGGCCGTTAATCGTTAAGGGCGTGCTCACCCAGACCCTGAATATTTAGGTTAAGCAGTTCTGCCACATCGAGCAGAATCACCATTTTCTCGTTAACGTTGACCAACCCTTTGATGAAATCGGAGTTATCGTCCTCGGTCAGTTCGGGCGGCTTACGTGTCTCACCGTCCGCGATGGTGTACACATCGGATACCGCATCGACCACGATACCCATCACCCGCTCACCGTGATCACTGTCGAATTTGAGGATAATGACCACGGTCGTCGCCGTATAACTGGCATCCTGAAGACCAAAACGCATACGCAGATCCATGATAGGAACGATGGTGCCGCGCAGATTGATGACGCCTCGGATGTACGAAGGGGCATTAGGAATCAGAGTCGGCTCTTCCCAACCTCGAATTTCCTGTACGGCGAGAATATCAACGCCGTATTCTTCACCTGACATGATGAAGGTCAGATACTGCTGCTCATCAGCCAGCTCGCCATCCACCATCAGTGTTTCTGTTTTTGCTTCTTCCATTGTTTACCTCACGCCGCCTGTTCAGAACGGGACTGTTGGCGCTTCACTGGGACGATATTTTTGCCAATACTGGAAATATCAATAATCAAGGCCACGGTGCCGTCACCCAGAATCGTTGCACCAGAAATACCAGACACTTTTTTGTAGTTTTGCTCGAGGCTCTTAATCACCACTTGCTGCTGGCCTAGAAGATCATCGACGACGATACCGATTTTCTCGTTATCACCTTCGACCACCACCAGCATCATTTCATCTGAACCCTGAGACTGATCACGCAAACCAAACACCTGGTCCAGTCGAACTATCGGGATGTACTCATCGCGTAGTTGCATCACATACTGCGATCCGGTGACGTGATTCAGGTGACTGCGATGAATCTGGATAGATTCGACGATCGACACCAGTGGGAAAATGTAGGTTTCATTGCAAACTCGGACTAACTGGCCATCAAGAATCGCCAGTGTCAGAGGCAGGCGGATAATGAAGGTCGATCCGACACCACGCTGTGATTTCACTTCGATGCTGCCATTCAGTGCCTGAATGTTTTTGCGTACCACGTCCATGCCAACACCACGACCCGAAATGTCACTGACGGCATCTGCGGTGGAGAAGCCCGGTAAGAAAATCAAATGATGAATTTCTTCAGGGGTAAGCTGGTTATTCTCTGGCACCAGACCTTTTTCAACGGCTTTTTCAAGAATTTTATCTTCGTTCAGGCCTGCACCATCATCGGCGACTTCAATGACAATATTGCCGCCCTGATGGTAGGCATTGAGCGTGATAGTGCCTTCTTCAGACTTTCCGTTAGCAATGCGTTGTTCGGTGGTTTCTAATCCATGATCCATGGAGTTGCGCACCAGGTGCACCAGCGGATCACTGATTTTCTCCATGACGGTTTTGTCCAGCTCAGTTTGTTCACCCAGCGTCTCGAGCAGTACTTTTTTACCCAGTTGATTACCAAGGTCTCGTACCAGCCGGGGGAAACGACTGAAGGCAAAGCTGATAGGCATCATGCGGATTTTCATCACGCTTTCCTGCAACTCGCGCGTGTTTTGCTCGAGCTGAGATAGGCCTTCCTGCAATTTAGCCAAGCGGCTTAAGTCAAAATCCTGTCCAAGCTGCCCCAGCATGGACTGGGTAATCACCAATTCGCCAACCATGTTGATCAGGCTATCGACTTTATCGATAGACACACGAATCGATGAACTCTCGGCGGCTTTTTTGGCGGCCGGTTTCGCTGCAGCTTTGGCAGCAGGCTTATCTGCTGCCTTCGCTTCGGTATTATCTGGATTCGTTTTAGAAGCCGCTGCCGAGGACGAGGCATCCTTGGCGACTTCAGCATCAGCCACCTCAGGTGAGGCTGCTTCGGTCGAGGCGCTCGCTGTATGAGCGTCAGCAGTATCTTCTGACGATGCGCCAGCTAACGGCGAAAACTCGAAATCACATTCGTCCTCTACCCACTCAAAAATGGCCTTAATATCATCCAGTGGCGTCTCTGACGTGACCGTCAGCGTCCAGTGAATAAAGCACTCTTCGGGGGTAAGACTGGTGAATTCGGGGATGCGACTGATGTCTGCTTCGACCGAGAGATGATCTTCACCGACCAGTTCGCGTAACTCACGGAACATGCGGAAAGGTTCATTACCCGTCATCAACAGATCGGTGTGGGGTGCCATCTGTATTACCCAGCCGGGGCTGGCAGAGTCTTCGGCGACACTCTCAGCCGATTCCTCTGGGCCATCGCCCATGTTCAGAATGGCTTCGAATTCTTTTCTCAGTTGATCAGGGCGTTCTTTCTCGGGCTCGTCACCGCTTTGCATGTCAGACAACATGCCGCGGATACAATCCACTGACTGCAGGAATAAATCGACATAACTTGCCTGCATTGAGCGTTTGCCAGCCCGGATTTCATCCAGCAGTGTTTCCACGACATGGGTGAATTCTGAGATGGGCATAAAGCCGAAAGTGCCGGCTCCGCCTTTGATTGAGTGAGCTGCCCGGAAGATGTTGTTGACGGTTTCGTCATCGACATCCGCAGGATCCATATCAAGAAGCTCACTCTCCATGACATCCAGGCCTTCGAAACTCTCTTCAAAAAAGACCTGATGGAATTGTGACAGATCGACACTCATTGGCGATTTACCCCAGTACGCGTTTGATGGTGCTCAATAGCTGGTCGGGGTTAAACGGTTTTACAATCCAGCCGGTTGCGCCTGCCGCTTTGCCCTGCATTTTCATATCGCCTGCAGACTCAGTGGTCAGCATTAACATCGGCGTATATTTAAAGTTTTCCAGCTGGCGCAGATTTTTCACCAATTCAATGCCGTTCATATTCGGCATATTGACGTCGCTAAGAACGAGATCAAACGACTCATTTTTAGCGATTTCCAAAGCTTCAACGCCGTCCGATGCTTCACGAACCTGGAAGCCCGCCCCTTTCAGGGTAAAGCTCACCATCTGACGCATGGATGCCGAGTCATCGACCGCTAAAATACTCACCATAGGAGTTCTCCCATTGTTCAATCGGAATAATTAATCAGGCAGGTTAAGGTGGTCTGACAGACCGAGGTGGCCGGCAGTCTCTTTGACGTTGTCGGAGACTCCCTGCCATTGGATGCTGTTACCCGTGGCGGCCAATGTCTGCTTCAGACTGAGCACCAGTTGGAACCCGGCACTGTCGCTGTATTGCACTGCTTCAGCGTTCAGTGACAAGTCGCCACCGGCCAACAGCGCCTCCTCAAACTTTTGATACAGACCCTCGGTCTGATCAATGCTGAGTCGGTTTCCGCAGTCAATGCTGGTCGCTTCGGACATCTGTAAATCACCCTGTTTTTTGCCTAATCCTAAGACTAGACGGCAAATCAGAGTGCGCCAGAGAAATGGCTAAGTTTTTGAAGAGCTGCCAGAAAGACAGGAAATACTCGTTTAAGAGCGGTGTTGGCGACTGGCCCACTCGTCGGCTTCGCGCTGCTCAGAGCGGGATTGTTCGGCACTGAATTCCTTTTCCAGACGATCAATCATCTTTTGCATCGCCTCGGCTTTGTTGTGCATGTCCAGATAGGCCTGGCGCGCCCGCTCACACTGTGCCTGCAGCTCTTTGAGTTGAGTATCCTGCTGCACCATGGCTTGCTCAATCTGCCCGATAAAGCCTAATGAGTTCTGCAGATCGCCAGAGCGCATCTGCCCTTGTCCGGGCGTGGTGATATTGCGGCGATATTCGTTGGCGTACTGATCCAGCTGTGAACGTTTGTCGTGTTCACTGCGCAGACGCTGCTGAATGTCGCCCCAGCGACGAAGCGCTGCATCTTCTTCGCGGCGGTTAATATCCAGCACCACCGCCAGGCGCTTCGCGCGTGGATGACGATAATTCATTGTCCATTCCCTGAGAATAACGACGCCAGTGCCTGACGGCTGGCGCCAAGATCAGAGCCTTCGTGCAGCCCCTGACGTAACATGGCTTTGATCGCCGGCATACGCTCAATGGCCACATCCAGCACCTGATCGCTCCCTTGCTGATACGCACCCACGGATACTAGATCCTGATTCTGACGATAGTGTGCCATCAGGCGCCGCGCGAGCTGCGACTGCTGCAACCAGTCTTCATCGACGACCTGAGGCATGACCCGGCTGACCGAGGCCTCAACATCAATTGCAGGATAGTGCCCTTCCTCCGCTAAACGACGGGACAACACCACGTGACCGTCCAGAATCGCCCGACTGGCGTCGGCAATCGGGTCCTGCATGTCATCGCCTTCACTTAACACTGTATAGAACGCTGTGATCGAGCCGCCGCCGTCACGACCATTCCCCGTTCGCTCGACAAGCTTAGGCAATTTGTTAAATACCGAGGGCGGATAGCCTTTCGTAGCCGGTGGCTCACCCACAGCTAACGCGATTTCGCGCTGTGCCTGCGCGTATCGCGTTAATGAATCCATCAGCAGTAAGACGTTTTTCCCTTGATCGCGAAAGTATTCGGCAATGGCGGTGCAATACATGGCGGCGCGCAGTCGCATCAACGGCGAGTCGTCGGCGGGTGAGGCCACCACGACCGAACGCTGCAGACCTTCAGGGCCGAGAATCTCATCAATAAATTCTTTCACCTCGCGGCCACGCTCACCGATGAGCCCGACCACCACCACATCGGCATCGGTAAAACGAGTCATCATCCCAAGCAGCACACTTTTACCGACACCTGATCCGGCAAATAAACCGATACGTTGGCCACGACCGACCGTCAGCATCGAATTAATCGCACGAATACCGACATCCAGTCGTTCACGAATGGGCGCTCGATGCAGCGGATTAATGTACTGACCCTGCAAGTGCCCGGCTTCGGTATTCAGCAGTGGGCCATTCAAATCCAGCGGTCGTCCGGCGCCATCCAGCACCCGCCCCAACAACGAAAATCCCACCGGCACATCGGCGGCGCCTTGTAAGGGCCAGACTCTGGCCCCCGGACGCAGGCCATCCACCTGCTCAATGGGCATCAGAAAAATACGTTGCCCATCGAACCCGACGACTTCGGCCTCGATGTCATTGCCTTTCTGTCGCTGCACCATGCAGCGATCACCCGTACGCACATCCAGCCCCACCGCCTCGAGCGTTAACCCCACCATACGCACCAACCGCCCCGACGTGCGCGGGCGGTATTCGAGGCTGGGAGATAACTCAGCTAAGCGGCGGCTCAGAGTCATGATGGCTGTGCTCGGTGTGTGTGGTTGGCTCTATATCGTTCGGTTCAGCAGGTTCGGTGTCGATCAGCGTGGTTGGTTCCGTGCGATTCGTTTGCTCTGGTACAGCGGACGACTCGGCAGCTTCCATTTTTGTCGGTGTCTCTTGCTCTGCCGTGTTGTCTGATTCCGCGGAAGCGCTCTCGGTTGCTTCTCTATCCGTTTCTTGGCTGCTGGGTTCTGCTGAAGGAGTCTCATGTACGGATTCATCAGGCGATGTTTCGGTTACAGGTTCCGCAGGAGACGCCGTTTCGCTTTCCGGCTCATGGAATGAAGTTTCAGGCGCGTCCTGCTCAGCAGAGTCTGAAGAAGAACCCTGTTCAGAAGGTTCCTGATCCAGAGGTTGCGCATTTAAGACCGCTGGCTCTGGCTCTGGCTCTGGCTCTGGCTCTGGCTCTGGCTCTGGCGGGCCAGCTTGCCATTCAGGGTCTTCGGTAAAACCATCAGCCCCGACCAGTATGGCCTCGGCCATGCTCATCAAAGCTTGCTGAGCGTGTTCGCTGATGGCGTATTCCACCAGAGAATGTTCACTCTCAACACGACATTGCCCTGCCTCGAGTGCGTTATCGACATGGATTGGTAAATTCAGATGACGGGCATCAAGCAAGGCATGATCGCTAGGAGAAACCCAGATTTTTGCCAGGATTTCTCCATCAGGCAGAAGCGCCATCGCTTGGTCTACATAGTGGCTGATGGCCGCGGCTCCGCTTTTTAATTCGTTCTGCAACACCGCATCCAGCATGTGTGCGAGCAATGCCGTTATGGCATCCGGGATATGCTGATCACGCTCTTTCAGATTGGCCTGTAATGCGCGCACAGTCTGACGTAACTGCTGGGCTTCATTGTCGGCCTCAGTAGCACCCAGTGCTTTGCCCTCATGAAAACCCGCCTGAACACCTTCCTGATGACCCACCTGATAGCCCTGCTCGCGGCCTTCCTGCTGACCTTCGTTGCGCCCAAGCTCCAGCCCTTCCCGATGGCCCTGTTGGCGACCTTCAATCAAGCCTTGCTCAAGACCAGCGTTATAGGCTTCCCGGCGGATGGCCTCCAATTCTTCAGCGGTGGGAAATGCAATCCCTTGGTCACCGTCTGAACCGTCACCAGAGGTTTCAGCATCGGTGCTTTCTTGCTCTTCGCGCTCCACACTGTGCACCGGCGTTTCGGTCCAGAATGGCAGGCGCCACGGACGCGGAGAATCAACATTCTCCGCCGGAATCGGCGCATCACGTTTTCGCTCTGTCATATCAGACCATGGCCTCACCACCGCCGCCTAACATGATTTCACCAGCATCGGCGAGACGGCGAGCAATGGTAAGAATTTCTTTCTGCGAGGCTTCCACATCACTGACTTTAACCGGACCACTGGCATCCAGGTCATCACGCAGCAATTCGGCCGCACGTTTCGACATGTTCTTGAATATTTTTTCCTGTACGCCCGGGTCGGCGCCTTTCAGTGCAACCACCAGCAGATCGGTAGAAACTTCGCGCAGCAAGGTCTGAATGCCACGGTCGTCGACGTCCGCCAAATTGTCGAACACAAACATAAGGTCTTCGATCTGAGTTCCCAGGTCTTCGTCCACTTCTTTGATCTGCTCGAGCAGTTCGGACGCCACCGTGCTGTCGACGTAGTTGACGATATTGGCCGCGACTTTGATACCGCCCATGGTCGTCGTCTGTGCACCGGCTTTGCCAGAGAACTGACGCTCAAGAATGTCGTTTAATTCCTGCAATGCTGCCGGCTGAACGGCTTCCAGTGACGCCACACGCATAATGATATCGAGCACGACTTTTTCATCGAAGTTATTCAGTACTTCTGCCGATTGATCCGAATCCAGATACGACACCACAATGGCCTGAATCTGCGGGTGCTCATGACGAATTAAATCCGCCACCTGTCGTGGTTCCATCCACTTTAATGAATCCAGCCCCGTGGTATTACCACCCAGCAAAATGCGGTCAATCAAGGCCCCTGCTTTATCGTCACCCAATGCCTGTGTCAGCATATTGCGGATATAGTCATCCGACCCAAGACCCATCCCAGTCTGGCCACTGACGGCGTCTAAAAATTCAGACACCACGCCTTCCACCTGAGTCTGATTAATATTTTTTAACGTCGCCATCGCAGAGCCAACGCGCTGAACTTCTTTCGGCCCCATGTGCTTTAAAATTTCAGCGGCGTCTTTTTCGCCTAAGGTCATTAGCAGAATCGCCGCACGCTCGGTACGATCCAGATCGGCTAAGGCATTCTGAACATCAGGTAGGTTGTTATCCGGCATCTTCGTTTACCCATCCAATAACCACTTGTGCCACGCGCGCTGGGTCTTCGGCAATCAGCCCTTTCAGCGCGTCTAATTGACGTTCGTAACTCTCTGAGGCGCCCGGCAGCAGGTACTCATCCATACCGGCAAGCGTCACTTTGTCATCATCTAATCCAGCTTCGGCATCTTCCAGCTCATCCAGCAGGACTTCGCTGTCTTCACGGCCTTTGTTAGCAATGCTTTTAATGGTCGGACGAATCACACCAAAAATAAGAATTAAGACAAACAACCCAGCCAGAACTTGCTTCACCAGCTCCCAGAACCAAGGCTGTGTCCAGATATCGGGTTCACCCAGTTCAACGGCGTCCTCACCCATAAACGGCGAGTTAATGACGTTCACACTGTCACCCCGTGCGGCGTTGAAACCCACGGCGTCTTTTACCAGTATTTCCAGACGAGTGAGGTCATCCACACTCCATGGCTGATAAGACGTCACCCCCTCTTCGTCCACCACGGCTTTATCGTTGACGACAACAGCAACGGTCAGGCGGCGGATGGCACCAATCGGGTGTTGGCGATAGCTCAGGGTGCGGTCAACTTCGTAATTACGGGTGGCTTCCGAGCGGCTCTTACCGGCAGCGCCATTACCACCTACTGCACCGGCACCAATCGCTTGCTCGGGAGCAATCGGATCAGGCGGTGGCTGGTTGGACAACGCACCAGGTATTCCACCATTGGCAGCACCGGAATTGTTTTCGTTAATGACCTGCTCGCTGCGTAGGGCTATTAAATCCGGGTTAAATAATTCTTCGCTTTCTTCACGAATGGTGAAGTCCACATCGGCAGACACTTCCGCTTTATAATTGGCACTGCCCAGCACTGGACGCAGAATATTATTCACCGCATCGGTAATGGAGGTTTCCACTTTTTCGGTGTATTCCAACTGGCGATTGGCCAGCATTTCTTCGTCGTTTTCTTTGACTTTTGATAGCAGATTGCCGTGCTGGTCAACCACGGAAACATCCGCATAATCCAGTTCACTGACACTGGTCGCCACCAGATTCACAACGGCTTCTACCTGATCTTTGCTGAGCTGACTGCCGGGATATAACTCAATAAATACCGACGCTCTGGGCTTGCGCTGGTCGCGCACAAATACAGACTGTTTGGGGATGGCTAAGTGCACACGCGCATTACGCACGGCTTTTACGCTGGCAATGGTGCGCGCTAATTCGCCCTCAAGACCACGACGGTAGCGAGCGTTTTCAATGAATTGACTGGTGCCCAGGGCGCTGTCTTGCTCCAGCACCTCAAGGCCAACCGTTTTATCGTCAATTAAACTGGCAGCGGCCAGCTTCATGCGCGCTTCGTGAACATCACCGGCCTGTACCATAAGTACCTGAGTGACAGGGTCAATCTGAAACGGAATGCTTTCACGTTGCAGTATTTCCACGATGTCTTGTGCATTGTGGTCCTGCATACGATGAATCAATGGTTTATAAGTGGGTTCCTGCGACCAGATCATAATCGCAATAGCGATGGCGACGATCAGCGCCACACCAGCAATGGCAATAATCTGGCGCGCCATTGGCAAGCTGTTGAATCCGGTCAGCAGAGGGTGACCCGCTAAACCGGCATCCCCACTCGCCTCTGCGCTGGGGGGTGGTGTGGTTGCTTGTGGTGCAGCGGCAGCCGCCGCGCCAGCGCCGGCAACATCACCGGCCTGTGCAGGAACGTTTTCCATAGCTCAGTCCATCATACCGGCATGTTCATAATGTCTTTATAGGCTTCGACCAGTTTATTGCGCACCTGTGTCATTGCCTGAAAAGAAACACTGGATTTTTGTAACGCGATCATCACTTCAGGAAGATCGATCGAAGGGTCACCCTGCTCAAACCGGGTCGCCAAATCGGCAGCAACTTTCTGATTTTCATTCACGTTGTCGATGGCATTACGAAACATACTCTGAAAATCCGGGATCGCCGGATCGCCCTGAGGCTGATTCACCACCTGTTCCGCTTGCTGGGCAATGCGGGATACCGCATCCATCTCCGGGGTCGGTGTGGCAGCTCCTTTGATTGCCTGATCATTCTGCGCGCGAAGCTGATCCTTTACCTGGCGCATCTGCATTAATACTGAGCTGACATCTACGCGATCTACCATTTTCTGCTACCTCGTCGAACCACACCGGAGACTTTTTTTTGACACTTTTTGAGGGTTTTCCCTCCCGTCTTATTGACGTTGCAAAGGGCTTGCCACTTTTACGATGCCGCCAACACCATAGACTCCACATCCACGCCTTCATCGCGTAAACGAGCCACCTTGTAGCGCAAAGTACGTGGACTGATACCCAGACGTTCGGCTGCCTCTTTACGGCTAGGCTCCTCGCGCAAGGCTTTCACAATTAACTCCACTTCACGAGTACGCAGGTCCGAACCCAGCTCACCGTCGTCTTGTGTCAGTGGTGTCATCGAACTGACCGGTGCACCCTCCACCTGACGATGCTTAGGCACTGGTGTCAGAATAAAGTCATTGGCGCCAAGCTGAGCACCGGTCTGCATAATCAAGGCACGCTGTACCGTGTTGTCTAGCTCACGGACATTACCCGGCCAGCTGTGCGCGATTAATTTGTGTTCCGCATCGGCGCTGACTGACGGCACTGGGCGCTTCATTTTGCCTGCATGATGGCTCAGTAAACGACGGGCCAGAGGCAGGATGTCGTCACGACGCTCGCGCAGTGGCAACCACTGCAATGGGAATACCGTCAGACGGTAATAGAGGTCTTCGCGGAAGTTGCCCTCGGCAACATAATCCGCCAATTCACGGTTGGTCGTGGCAATGATGCGCACGTCCAGATCAATGGTCTTTTTACCACCGAGACGTTCCACCTGACGCTCCTGTAAAACACGCAGCAACTTAGCCTGCAGGCCAAGATCCATCTCGGTGATTTCATCCAACAGAATCGTTCCGCCATCGGCCTGCTCGAACTTACCCGGCATGGCATTGTAGGCGCCAGTAAAGGCCCCTTTCTCATAACCAAACAGCATGGCTTCCAGCATGTTCTCTGGAATCGCCGCGCAGTTCAGCGCAATAAACGGCGCTTTCTTGCGAGGAGAATTCTGATGAATATAGCGTGCCAGTACTTCTTTACCGGTACCGCTTTCACCACTGATCAAAACAGTAGAATCGGTGGCCGCGACCCGCTCAGCCATCTGGAATAACTGTTGCGAGACCAAGGCCTCACACACCGGGCTGTCAGTATCCTGATCGTCCTGTCCGGTTTGCGAATAGGGTTTCAGCAAGGCTTCCAGCTCGCTTAACTCAAACGGCTTCATCAGGTAGTCATCGGCGCCGGACTGCATCGCCTGCACCGCTTGCCCAACATCGCCATAAGCGGTCATCAGTAACACCGGCAACCATGGGTGCTGCTGCTTCACTTTGTCGAGCAGCTCAAGGCCATCCATGCCCGGCATATTGATGTCGGATAAAATGGCATCGAAGGAGTAACTCTCAATCATGGCCATGGCATCAATGCCGTTCGCTGCTTCCATCACGTCATGACGCTTCATTGTCAGCGACTCTACAATCACTTCGCGCAGGGTTGGATCGTCTTCTACCACTAATAAACGCATTGTTATTCTCCTCTGGTCAGCCGTGATTGAACGGCAGCAACAAGTCGGCAGACAGGCCACCCAATGGGCTGTCTGATAATCTGAATTCACCGTGATGCGCACGCACCACGGCCTGTACAACCGCCAAGCCCAGGCCAGTGCCATTGCTCTTGGTGGTAAAGAAGGGTTCGAGCATTTTTTCGCGTTCCTGCGCGCTCAGGCCGGGGCCGTTATCCATCACCTGAATGCACACGCTGTCATCGACAATGCGTGCAATAACGGCAAGCTCGATGGGCTCGTCACAGGACTCAAGCGCGTTGTTGACGAGATTCATGATGGCGCTGGTCAGGGCGTCGCGATGGCACACCAGCTCAATCGCAGGATCATCGCAAATGACGTCACAATGAACGCGATACTGTGCCAGCGGCACTTCCATGGCGGCTTCTAAGTCGCTCATCAACTCGCCAAGCGTCACGCGATCATTCAATGGCGCTTCTCCGCGGGCAAAGATCAGCATGTCACGGACCTGACGCTCGAGATGATGCAGACGCTCACGCAGTTTTCCGGCAAAACGCAGGCGCGATTCTTCAGGTAAATCGTCGCTGGCCAGATGCCCGGTGTAGAGGGTGGCCGCCGCCAGTGGCGTGCGAATCTGATGTGCTAACGAGGCAACCATTTTGCCCATGGCCGACAGACGCTCATGCTGAGATAGCTGCGCCTGTAAGGCACGGGTTTCTGTCATGTCCGTCAGCAAAATCAGCTGACCGCGTTCATTGGTCATGGCCGCCGTACGGAGACTGACCCGACGACCGTCCACCAGCGAAATCTCGTGACCATCGTCACGGCGAGGTTTAAAACACTGCGCAATCACGCCACGCCAGCGCAAACCAATCAGGCTGTCGGCGCCTGCAAACGCCAACAGCAAATCGTCCGCAGCGGCATTACTCTGCGTAATGACACCGTTTTCATTGATGAGTAACACCCCCGCTGGCAACATTTGAAGCAAGCTTTCGAGGCGATCCGCCAGTCGCTCTTTCTCGGCCAACTCCTGCATACGTTGTGCAGACACCGTCGCCAGTTCACCACTGAGCTGCGCTACTTTATTCTCGAGAAACGCGTACGAATCGGTGAGCTGTTGCGACATTTCATTAAACCGATGAAATGCCAGCTTTAACTCAGACGGATCAATCGGCGCCTGTTCTATGTCGAGAGAATGCATTGCTGCGTTCGCCATAAATACCTCATCAAACCGCACAATTGGCGGCGGAATTACGTCACATAAAGGTATTGAGCAAATAGCGTGCCCGACCGGACACTGTCGTCAAACTGACGCGCGCGAACACTCGTTACGGCCCTACTAACGACCTGGTTAAACGCCCGAGGCAAATAGGGTTACGCCCGGAATAAAGCCGAAAAAAGCGTCGGCAACAGCGTGCTGAGACGAAAATGAAAATCAGAAAATGAGAATCTGGCGAGCGCCGTACAAGCCATTAAGAATTCAGGATTCGATGACTCACTCCCCAGAAGACGTCAAAGATCCAGATATAGATTGAGACATAAAAAAACCGGGCGCGAGGCCCGGTCAGAGGAGAAGAAGGTCGGCATCAGGCCAGGTCTTTCTCTTTGCGATTGATGTTGTACTTACGCATTTTCTCAACCAGCGTCGTACGACGAATACTGAGTTTTTCGGCGGCACGGGCCACAACACCATTGGCATCATCCAGGGCTTGCTGAATCAGAGAGCACTCCAGGTCTTGCAGGTACTCGCGCAAATCGAGACCGTTTACCGGCAACAACGCTGGGCTGTCGACACCGGCCAGGCCTTCGTTCTGAGTAACGTCCGCAACCACTGGGGCGCTGAAATCTTCATCCCCCTCATCCACGTGACGGAATTTCTTCGGTAACTCATTCACACCGATCACACCGTACGGATGCAGAATCGCCAGACGCTCAACCAGGTTCGCCAACTCACGAACGTTGCCGTGCCAGTCGTGGCGACACAACGACATAATGGCAGCGGAGTTAAAGCGAATAGAGCCGCGTTTTTCGTTCTCGAGGCGAGAAATCAGCTCATTCAGCAACAGTGGCAAGTCTTCAACCCGCTCTCGCAGCGATGGCATATCGATGGGGAATACATTCAGACGATAGTAAAGGTCTTCACGGAAGGTGCCTTCTTCAATCATCTTCTCGAGATTTTTGTGCGTTGCCGCAATCACGCGTACGTTGGCGTTCAGAGTTTTGTTACTGCCCACACGCTCAAAGGTATGCTCCTGCAGTACCCGCAGAATCTTCACCTGCATGTTCAGTGGCATGTCGCCAATTTCATCCAGGAACAGCGTTCCGCCTTCGGCCAGCTCAAAACGCCCCGGACGACTGTTAATCGCGCCAGTGAAAGCGCCTTTCTCATGACCAAACAGTTCACTTTCCAGCAGCTCAGCGGGAATAGCACCACAGTTTACCGGTACGAATGGCTTATTGCGGCGATTGGAATGGTAATGCAGGTTACGGGCAACCACTTCTTTACCCGTACCGCTTTCCCCCTGAATCATCACGCTGACATCTTTATCAGCGACTTGCATGATCAACTCACGCACATGCTGAATCTGACGGCTGGTGCCTACGAGACTGCGGAATAACTGAACCTCACGACGCTCGCCGCGGCTGCGGTTGTGCGTGTACTGTTCACGGAAAATCTGACAACGATGGAGGCTATCCAGCAGCTTGTTGTAGCTGGGTGGCAAGGTCAGTGTCGCCAATACAGAGCGCTTCACGTTTTCATTGTGAGACTCAGTAATGGCTTCAGAACCCGCGTATAAAATCGGCAGTCCTTTGTCCCATGCGAGCAGCGCTTCGATAATCGACTCTGCGGATTCCTGCGTGGCATCCCCCAGAATGACTGCGCTGATTTCTGTACTTTCTTCGACCGAGGCTTCCGCTACCTTCTTCCATTGCGCGCTGTCCGCAACAATGACTTCTTCTCCCAGAAAATCGAGAATTACCTTCAGATCATGACGACGTTGTTCGTTATCGTCGATCAATAAAATCTTGATTTCTCTCCACATGGCGAACGCCCTTTTCCCTCAGCTAACCAGGAATTTAATTAGTAACGTCATTCGATTGACTTCCCGTAATTTAGTTAAGTAGCAAAACCGGGTTAAGTCAAACTTCTGACGTCGAAAGTTATCCTGATGTTCCAAATTAATCGTTTTTGAGAGAAGAAAACCCGCCTTTTGGCGTCAAAAGACAGTAAAAACCCCTCATAAGAGGGGCGAAGTGTGCAGAAGTTCACAGAAAAATGCCAGAAAATTCAAACGGATACTGGGCTTGAAAGGCGACCTTGGTCGTTTTCGTCGGTCTGCGGGCGCGTTCCGTGAAGACCTTGTAAATATTCCTGACGAATGCCATCCCAGCCCGTTTTTACTTCCAGCATCAGACCCATGACCTCATCGATCATGTCGGTGCTGTTTTTACTCGAGGCTTCCAGCAGACGACGAATCATGTAGTCATACAGGCGGTCCAGATTCTGCGCCAGCTCACCGCCCTGAGTGTGATCAAGACTCGACTGTAGCGTCTGGATAATCTCATTAACACGACCCAGCAAGGTGGCTTTTTCTGAAATATCAGTACGTTGAATCGCCCCCTTTGCCTGCGCCATGCGAGTTAAGGCGGCTTCCATCAACAGCTGAATCAGTCGATGGGGGTCTGCGTCCAGTACTTCGGATGTCACATTTACTTTCTGGTACTGAGAGGCACCTGATTGATACATATTCATTCTCCTGAGCAACGACGGCCGTCAAAAAACCACGACAGTGTCTGTTAAAACTGTTGACGGCCTGCCAGCGAATTTCTTTAGTAACTTTTTGTAGTTAGCGGCAATTTATTGCCTGCCGCCCGGCGGCAAAAACTGCCTTTCCGCCACAGAAATTACAAATAAGTCCATATATTTCAGTGACTTATAAATTGGCACAGTGCCTGCTTTGCATCTGATAAATGCTCAGAGGTTTTTCCAATGGCCAACCTGCAAACGACCATTCAAACGTCCACGCCGCCGCTTCGCGATCATCGCAGTCTGATCGAAGCGGCCAGTCGCTATTACAGCGAGGCCGTTCGACTGAACGACGTGCAACTGCTGGAGAAAGCATCGCAACTGGCGTATCAAGCGTGGCAGGCGGACGATCGTTACCTGCCCGGCATCAACCTGCTCGCGCGCATTGCCATGCACCGCGGCCAGTACCAGAACGCCAAATACTGGGTCGACAACGGCCTGAGTATTAAGCCTGACAGCCCCGGTTTACTGTACAGCGCTGGACACATCGCACTGTCCACGGGGCAGCTCGACGACGCCGAAGAGTTCTTCACGGCGTCATCGCGCATTTCTCAGGTGGCGACCAAGTCACCAATGTACCTCGCCCACATCAAGTTATTGAAGGGGGCGTACGTTGATGCCTTCCAGATTTACCGGGAATTGATAAAAACCCAGGCCAATGATGCCCAGGTACGCAGTAAGCTGTTTGAAGCGACCGACCAGATTGTGGCCGACTTCTACTCAGTCGAACTGGAACAGGAGTTACTGCGCTGGTTTGAGTTTGAGGACGTCGACCACAGTCAGCTACGCAGCCTGACCACCTCGATGTTGCAACACAAAATGCGCCTGACCGAGCAGGGCTGCCCGCTCGATCCGGAACAGATCGCCAACGACCCACTGCTACTGGCCGGGCTTCAGCACTTCTACTTCACCGACCCCTTGATGGAGAAGCTACTGACCACATTACGTCGCAGCTTGTTGCTCAGCAGCAGCCGCGAGCTGGCCATACCGGGCGGCTTTCTGGATCTGGTAACCGGGCTTGCAGCCCAATGTGAACTGAATGAATCGGTGTGGTTTATCGACCCGCAGGAAACCACCCTGCTGTCACAATTAAATGACCTCGCGGCCCGCATCCTGTCATTGGGAGACGTCAACGCCAGCGACATCAGTGCCATCGTATTACTGACCATGATGTACCAACCCCTACGTCATGCCCCTTTCTTTGACGCACTGGTTGCTCACGACATCCTCTGGCCAACCCACATGGCCGAGCTGATGGACAAGTGCCTGCAAGAACCCCTGACCATTCGCGCGCATGCGTCATGTGTCAGAACCATTAACCTGTCTGGCGATCCCATTTCCGATCAGGTGCGTGCCCAATATGAAGTCCACCCTTACCCCCGTTGGACCAGTCTGGGCTATCACCAACCGGCCGACTACCTCGATACCCTGGCGTCTCTTTTCCCCGGCGCCCAGCTACCCGAGCGTCATGAGCCGATCAATTTACTGGTCGCAGGCTGTGGCACTGGCCGTCAGGCAGTGCGCCTCAGTCGCTACTTTCATGGGCTGTCGGTCACTGCGTTGGATCTCAGCAAAACCTCATTGGGTTACGCCGCCATGCAGGCAGAGCGTTATGGATGCGATATCGACTTTGTGCATGGCGACCTGCTTGAAGCCGCGCAATTAAACACCCAGTACGACGTCATTGAATGCTCAGGCGTACTACATCATATGGATCACCCTGAAGATGGCTTACAGGCACTGACTGAGCAATTGGCTTCTGGCGGCTTAATGAAAATCGCCTTATACAGTCGTCAGGCCCGTACCCTGATTCGTGAACTAAGAGAAACACTCGGTGAGGACTTACCCACCTCCGAAAGTGATATTCGCTTAGTCCGTGAAACCCTGATCCAGCAAGGCAGCGAACAATGGCATGCCATTTTGCAGTCACCGGATTTTTACAGTTTGAGTGCCTGTCGAGATCTACTCTTTCATACGAAAGAGCATACCTACGACTTGCAGGAGGTACGTCGTCTTATCGACAACGCCGGACTGGAATGGGTGGGCATGGTTGCGCCCCAAGGTGCGTATAAACTCGCTGCCGACGTGCTGAAATTAAAACCGCAGCACCTGACACTTAACGACTGGCACACACTGGAACAAGTAAACCCGGCGCTTTTTGCTGGCATGTACCAATTTTACGTGCGCAAGCCGTAGAGCGATTATTTAGATCAGAAAACTCTGTATTAAAAAGTGAATTAAATTTTCCAATCGATGGGCACCTCACCGCGTGCGGTCAGGTGCTCATTAATTTTCGAAAATTGATGATTGCCAAAGAAGCCACGGTGAGCAGATAAGGGCGACGGATGTGGCGACTCAAGCACCAAATGTTTATTACGATCAATCACAGTGCCTTTTTTCTGCGCGTAACTTCCCCACAATACAAATACCAACCCCTCACGTTGAGCATTTAATTGGGCGATTACCGCATCGGTAAAAGTCTCCCACCCTTTCTTCTGGTGCGACCCTGCTTTTCCTGCTTCAACGGACAGCATCGCGTTTAATAACAGAACGCCTTGATCCGCCCACGGCGTTAAATCACCACTGCCACTGAACTCAATGCCGAGATCCTGATGAATTTCTTTGAAAATATTCACTAGCGAAGGCGGTACTTTTACGCCTTGCGGTACCGAAAAACTCAACCCCATCGCCTGGTCCGGACCGTGGTAAGGGTCCTGCCCAATAATAACGACACGTGCCTGATCAAAAGGCGTGTGATTAAACGCGTTAAACATTAGTGGGCCGGGAGGATATATCGTCTTGCCTGCGGCTTTTTCTGACTGCAGGAATGCCTTAAGCGACTGCATGTAAGGTTGATCAAATTCCTCACCAATCACAGCCTGCCAGGAGGGATGAAGTTCACCGGGTTTCGTCATGGGAGATTCCAGAAGTTAAGCGACTACGGGGTTTTGGATAGATGGTTAGTCATTTTAACGAAATACCCTGTCATTTCCACGAAGGTGGAAATCCATGTTGTCGCAAACATACACATGGCGCTGGGTCCCCGCCTTCGCGGGGACGACACGGTAGGAA